>Ga0209491_10003260_pt1 | contig 27057 bp, 32 predicted proteins | sample BON02_FD_187213 | JGI IMG/M metagenome (GOLD analysis project Ga0209491, IMG submission 187213) | Freshwater microbial communities from Lake Bonney liftoff mats and glacier meltwater in Antarctica - BON-02 (SPAdes) (version 2) | ecosystem: Environmental > Aquatic > Freshwater > Ice > Glacier...
GCGCCGCGTTAGCGATGTAGATAACTTTTACCCATCGACGGATGGTTTTTTCACTTCGGAAATAAAGGCCCACAAGAGCAATCGCGAGAAGTCCGTACATGAACAGAATGTCTCCGTGCCACAAAAAGACCGCGTGCAGAAAACCAAAGAAGATCAGCGAGACTGCCCTGGCAAGCCAGCGCCTAAGGTTGGCCCTATCGCTCTTGAGGATGTACACCGAGCTATAGCCAAACAGAAAAGAAAACAGCAGGTAGAACTTTCCCATTGCAAGGGATGTAATCAAAAATGCTGAGACTAAGTTCCAGGTATTAGAGATATCAGCCCCGCCGAGTCCTAGAACTGTGTTTATAGCCAAATACGGTGCATTAACAAGGACGATACCGATGAGCGCAAACCCCCTCAGTGCATCGGGGAAGCTGTCTCTATTCGTCAAACAAGCTCCTTGAGCTTCGTTAAGACTCGATCTGCCTCGATCCGGAAAAATGCAATTTGGTCGCCGTTTAGCAGTAGCACTGGAACTTCATCAGAGTACTTAGATAAAAGCTCTGGGTTTTGATCTATGTCCAAAGTTTCAACGGTGTATGAAACACTCGGATGCTCATCACTGAATCTTGCTATTACTCCAGCAAGTGCATCCTGTGCCTCGTCGCATAGGTGGCAGCCTTGTCTGGTAACTAGCTCCAGTTTGATTCCAGTATTCACCCACTTACCCTATTGGAAATTGCAAGACCAATAGACTGTGGCGGTGGTTGCTAATAAGAAGAACGTTGAAAAAAAAGTCGCGGCATTTTTTGATGTCGATAACACGCTGGTCCGCGGCGCAACCACAATTTTATTTGGCAAGGTTGCTTTCCGGGATGGAACAATCAAACGCCGAGAAATTTGGAAATTCGCCTACGAACAAATGATGTTTATTCGTCGAGGCGAGAAAAATCGCACAATGGCCAACATCAAGGATCGCGCACTAACGGTCACCAAGGGCTACTCCGTAAGCACGTTGGAGCCATTGATGCAAACCGTTTATGACTCCGAAATTAAGCCGAGGCTTTGGCCGAAGACGGTTGCCGCAGTGAAAGACCACCTTGCCCAAGGTCACGAGGTTTGGCTTGTAACGGCCGCGCCACTGGAACTCGCGGAACTGATTGCCAAGGACTTGGGAGCCACTGGCGCTCTAGGAACCTTGGTTGAAAAAAAGGATGGCGTACTAACCGGCGAACTGATTGGCGAGCCGCTTCACGGGCAAGCAAAACGCGAAGCTGCCAAAAAACTTGCTGCCGAGCGTGGCATTAGCCTCAACAGATCTTGGGCTTACTCAGACTCGGTCAATGACCTGCCACTACTTACACTTGTCAAAAATGCGGTGGCTGTAAACCCAGATAAGGCGCTCACCAGATACGCCGAAGCAGCAAACTGGAAAATCCTTCGGTTCAAAAAACGCGACCTGAAACGCGGTTAAAACAAAACCCGCCCGAAGGCGGGTTTTGTTACTCGTACTTACTTCTTATTGCGACGCTGGTGGCGAGTCTTACGAAGGAGCTTACGGTGCTTCTTCTTCGACATACGCTTGCGGCGCTTCTTTATAACTGAACCCATTAAAACCTCATAAAACTTGTGATTGCCCGAATGGTCAACTTCAACAGTCTAGCCTCTGCGGCCAAGACGCTCAACCTCGGCATCAACATCTGCTTCCGTTATGGGCTTTGACCAACTCTTTCCATAGGCGTCTAGGCCGGTGGCAACTGCTCCGATTCCCATGCCAAAAATTACCCAAATCGGCCAAAAATAACCGCCCGGAGAAGTCAAAAACCAAACCGCTGTCACGAGAGTCGTTACCCCGGCGTAGACCACAAGATAGGACTTGAATTCCTGCTTTTTTTTGAGCTGCTTCCTTGCGAAAGTTCTCAATTCATCTTGAGGGTCCTTCGCCATTAGGTTACTTCCGTCTCGTTCGAGTGCGAACCTCTTCGGCAAGGTGCTGTGCTTCCGACTTCAAGTCGTCTACCACTTCTTCAACTTTTTGCTTTGCGATTCGCTCAAAGTCTTTGACCGACTTGTCAGCCTCGAATTTGGCATCCGCGAGCTTGCGACCAAGCCGCCTTCCCATCTCGGCTGCATCAAATTCGACATCAACTTCCGAGGCTCTGGACTTAAGCTGACCAGTTAGCCAGCCGGAACGCTCGGTCAGCCAATGGCCAAGCTGTTCTCCTGCGCTAGCAAGATTTTGGGCAAGGTCATCAACCATCTCATCCTCGACCTCGAAATCAAGCGACAGGAAACTGATCATCCAGTCTTCTATTTCCTCAAGTGGTTCCGGGGTCACCGAGTAAAAACGCTTTTGGCCCTCTTCGCGCGCGGCAACTAGGCCAACTTCGCGCAAGGTCTTCAGGTGCTTAGAGACCGTAGGTTGCCCAAGCCCGGTCAGTTCGACCAATTGAGAAACCGTCAACTCACCGGAACCACCTGCATTGGATTCCAGCAATCTCTCTAGTAGCTTGCGACGAGTGGGGTCTGCAACCGCTTCAAAAATATCTGCCATGTCTACAGCTTAGAGCTAGCTGGCACCAATTTCACGAGACCTTTGAAGCGCCGCCTGCAGGCCGGCTTCAAATATTTGTTGCAGCCCTGCTTTATCCAGAGTGTCAATAATGCGTTCGGTCGTGCCTCCGGGGCTGGTGACATTTGAGCGCAGAGTTTCAGGCTCTTCATCGCTCTGGGCAAGTAAATCAATTGAACCGGCGAGGGTGCCGCGAACCATTACCGCTGCCTGCTCCTTAGTAAAGCCATGGTTTTGAGCAATCTGCTCCCACTGCTCCATAATGTAGAAAACCCAGGCGGGTCCGGAACCAGAAATCGCACTTAGTGCGTCAATCTGCTCTTCGGTGATCTCTAGCGCGGCCCCCACCGAGTCAAAGAGTTCCATGGTCGCCGATACAGCTTCAGCAGAGGCGCTGACTGCGGGCGCAACCCCGGTGACTCCCATTCCCACCAGCGCCGGGGTGTTGGGCATGGTGCGGATTAAGTTGGGGTTTCCAGGCAAAACTTCAGCCATCGTCGAAAGCTTGATTCCTGCGGCCATCGAAATAACCACTGCACTGGGTGCAATCTCATCTCTTATTTCTGCGAGTAAATCTTTGATTTGATAGGGCTTGACTCCAAGGACAATCAAATCGGCATCACCGGCAAGCAAAGAATTTGCATCACTGGCTTCCTCAATCGCCATCGCGCTGATTCCCCTTGCGCGCAGGGCATCTGCAGAAAGTATTGATTTTGTGGTGGCTGAAATTAGCTCCAGCGGGTGGCCGCCAGCAATCAAACCGGTCAGTACTGCAGAGCCCATCGACCCGGTACCTAAAAAACAAACCCTTAATTTTTCCATCTTCAAATCCTACGAGCCTTAGAAGAAGCCGGCTACCAGCGGGAACCCAATGAAAACTGCAGTGTTCATGATCGTGTGAGCAATCACCAGCGGAGCAACCCTGCCGGTTCGCATAAACAAGTAACCGAAAACCAGGCCCATCACGAAGTTACCAATAAAGGCTGAGAAACCTTGGTAGAGGTGATAGCTGGCCCTAAACAGGCTTGAGATAATCACAACCGCGATGATTGTTATTTCGGGTCTTATCAGCTTTAGTTTTTTTGCCAAAAAAGCAACCGCAATGATTTCCTCTTGCAGACCCGAGCGCAGCGCAGCCAAAACCAGCACAAGCGGAGCCCACCAGTAATCACCCAGTGCACTTGGCACAATCCTGGAGGTCAGCCCAAGATTTAGCGCCACAGCGTAAAGGGCAATCCCAGGAATGCCAATAATCAACGGTAGTGAAATACCGATGATCCAGTCTTTTCTAATCGGCATCAGCCCAATTTTTATGTTGTCCATGCGCAAAAAATAAAGTGCAAGCAGCACCGGAACCAAGGCAAGTGCAATCGAGGCCAGCTGGCTAACCAGATCAAGCCAAGCGGTTTGAGCAAGCGGTCGGTTTATGGTCGTTACGGAGCCCGCTAAACCCTGGGTGCTGGTTAGCTTTCTGGCCAAACTAAGAATCGAATAAATAGCGCTGGCGCCGAGGGAAACCATCAGCACTAGCCACAGCTCTTGCGAGTGTTTACGCATCGAATACCTAACTTTTTGAATCTAAATTTTAAGGCTTGTGTGCTTAGGTTATCTAGCTGGGGGTCACCCAAGGTAGTTTGTTCTAGTGGCCAAGACAAAAATAGATTATCGCTGCTCGGATTGCGGCTGGACGACCCTGAAGTGGTCAGGCCAGTGCGGTCAGTGTAAAGCTTGGGGAACGGTGGCTGAAGCCGCTCCTGCCACCACTGCAAAAGCCACCAGAATCTCCATTGGGCATGAAGCACGGCCAATAACCGAGGTACCGGTGGTGACCGATGGTTACCAACCAACCATGGTTTCTGAATTTGATCGAGTCCTAGGTGGCGGGCTAGTAGCGGGCGCAGCTATATTGCTCTCCGGTGAGCCGGGAGTTGGTAAGAGCACCTTGTTGCTTGAGGTGGCATCCAGGCTTGCCAAGAGCGGCAAAAAGGTGCTTTACGTTTCCGCCGAAGAATCTGCCGGTCAAGTCAGGCTCCGTGCTCAACGAACCAACGCCCTGAGTGAAAACCTCTACCTTGCAGCTGAGACCGATTTGGGCCACGTGCTGGGACAGTTTGAACAAGTAAAACCCGAGCTAATGGTTGTGGACTCCGTCCAAACCATCAGCTCAAACGACATCGATGGTGCAGCTGGAATGCCGGCGCAAGTTAGAGAAGTGGCATCGAATCTGATTCGCCTCGCGAAGCAAAACTCAACCCCAGTCGTTTTGGTGGGTCACGTTACCAAGGACGGCTCGATTGCGGGTCCCAGGACCCTCGAGCACTTAGTTGATGTCGTTTGTCACTTCGAGGGCGATCGTCAAACCGCGCTTCGGTTCGTAAGAACCCTGAAAAACAGATTCGGCCCCACCGATGAGGTTGGATGTTTTGAAATGACAGGCGAGGGCATTGTTGAAGTCATCGACCCAAGTGCACTGTTTGTTTCCAACGCAACCACTCCGGTGTCAGGAACCTGCATAACCGTTGCCGTTGAGGGCAGGCGAGCCCTACGAGCAGAAATTCAAGCGCTCGTTGTAAAGAGTGGGTCGCCGCAGCCCAGGCGCGTCACAAACGGTGTGGACAGCTCCCGAGTAGCCATGTTGCTTGCCGTGCTCGAGCGAAGAGCAGGGATTTCACTTAGCGATAAGGACGTTTATGTCTCCACGGTTGGCGGCATGCGGATTATTGAGCCAGCTGCCGACTTGGCAATTGCGATTGCAATTGCTTCAGCGGTTAGTGATAAACCTGTTTCAACCAAAGTCGCAGCTTTTGGCGAAATCTCGCTGTCCGGAGAAGTTCGCGGAGTTGCAAACCTATCGCAAAGAACCAATGAGGCCAGTCGTCTAGGTCACAAGATAATTATTGACTCAGCAAGCGGTCAGCTCAAGAAGGCTCTCGCTCAGGCACTGGAACAATCAACTACGGCCCAGCTAGCTGCTAATTGAGAATAAAGCGAACGTCCTCGGAGATAACTCCGTTGAGCTCTGCCTTTAGCTTGTAAGTGGCGCCACCGCCCGGAACCTTCTGCATACCTTCTGCTGCGCTACAACCTTCGGAAGAAGAGTAAACCCGATCCCAAGCCGATGGCTCCGCCTTCAATGGGACATTGGCTTGAAGCAGCACCGTCAAGTCTTTACTGTCAGTGCGGTCACAGTCTCTGGATGAGTAATAAGTTTGCTCTCCCGATGTAATTGTGAAAAAAGTTACCCTGGCGCCGACATTAAAGCGACAGTCGACCAGGCCGATGTTAGTTACTTCGTACCAAAGATACGGAGTGGCGCTAGCTGCGAAATTATTGAAAGTTTCACTGGTTTCGGTTGTTGAATCGTAAGTGCCGATCATTGCGGACAATGAAACTACACCTGGGGCACAGTCAGTGATTTCTGCCGTGATTACCTCATCGACCGTCGTAGCCTCTAAGTCAACTTGGGCTTGGCTCTGCCCTGTAAAAAGCTGAGAGACCGACCAGATCAGAATCACTAAAATCGCCACAATAGCTAAAGCTGCAATTCTTCTGCGCCGGATTATTACCTGATCTTTTTGGGACATACGTCAAATCTAGCTAGAGCTGCTTGAGCATGCGCGAGTTTCCAAGCGTGTTCTGTTTAACTCTTGCAAGATCCAAAAACTCTGCGACTCCGTTATCGTGCGAGCGAACCAGCTCAGCGTAGGTTGCAGGGTCCACCGGGACATCAGAAATCACTTGGTAGCCATTGGTTTCAAAGAACTCTTTTTCAAAGGTCAGGCAAAAAACGCGCTCAACGCCGAGCGCCTGAGCTCTAGCTTCAAGCTCAGCTAAAAGCGCCTTGCCAATGCCCTGGCGCTTTGATTGGTCTTCCACAACTAAAGTCCTGACCTCAGCCAAGTCCTGCCACATAACGTGAAGCGCCCCGAAGCCCACAATCCTGGAATCTTGTTCGGCAACCACGAACTCCTGAATTGCTTCGTAGGCCTCAACCATTTCTTTGCCAAGCAGCACGCGCTTATCCACCAGCGGAGCAGCCATTTTGCTGATAGCTAGGACGTCAGTGGTTTTGGCGGATCTAATTTGGAACATCAGGCAATTATGAACTACTCAGGTCTTCAGAGAAAGCAGCACTTCGTTGCGTCTCAGAAAAAACGGGGTTGTTGGTGCGTTGTAGCGGGCATACATGGGCGTTGGATCGAACTCAATACCCTCCGCAAGAAGTAGTTCCTTGAGCTTCTTTTCATTATTTGAAAAAGAATGATTGCCGACCGTGCCAGAGAATCGAATGGCAGCCATCTTCATCGCTGGGTGCTCGGCAATTTTCAAGTTTGCATCTTCAGAAGTTGGCATATCAGCTATCGACATGCCACTAGGCATTACAAAAGAAACTTTGTAACCACTTTCGACCGGGACCTCGGTGATTGGTGCAGTCATGGGTATTTTCTTGGACTCTCGGTTGCCACCGAAGATAAAACTGGCAAGAGTTCGAAATGCTTGATTGCCAGCAGAAAGCATGTTGCCAGTTTCAAGAGTCGAGACGGTGATGAAGGGCGCGTAGTCGCGCACCTCAAAGTCCTTATAGGACTTCACCACCTCGTACTTTTGAACCTCGGTCATGCCTTAGCTACTGGCTCTTGCTCCCTTGACGCTGCAACAAAGCTGAACTCATCGTCCAAGTAATCAACCAAGATGTCCTGAGCGTTTCCGATGTAGCCAGTCAGGATGCGCTCGGAAATCGAATCTTCGATTTCTCGCTGCACAGCCCTTCTGAGTGGTCTTGCCCCCATAGCCGGGTCATAACCAAGCTCGATTAGCCTTTCCTTGGCCGACATAGTCAAGGTCAACTTCAAATCGCGGTCGTCCAAGCGAAGCTGAAGCCTGCTTATAAACAGATCGACAATTAGCAATAGCTCTTCACGAGATAGCTGTGGGAAGACGATTACGTCATCAACACGGTTCAAGAACTCTGGCTTGAAGTTCTTCTTTAGCTCCTCGTTCACCTTGCCCTTCATTTGGGTGTAATCGTTCTGACTGTCGCCCTCGAGGGAGAACCCAAGTGTGCTGCCTGTAATCTCGCGAGTACCCAAGTTGGTGGTCATGATGATGATTGTGTTTTTGAAGTCCACAACGCGTCCTTGGCCGTCGGTCAACCTTCCCTCTTCGAGAATCTGCAACAACGAGTTGAAAATGTCCGGGTGAGCCTTTTCGATCTCATCGAACAGCACCACCGAGAATGGCTTGCGACGAATCTTCTCGGTAAGTTGTCCACCCTCTTCGTAGCCAACAAAGCCCGGAGGGGCTCCAAATAGCCTGGAAACAGTGTGCTTTTCGCTGTACTCGCTCATGTCCAGCGCGATTAGTGCGTCCTCGTCCTCAAACAAGAATTCCGCAAGAGCCTTGGCCAGCTCGGTCTTTCCAACACCGGTTGGTCCGGCAAAGATAAACGAACCAGATGGGCGCTTTGGATCTTTCAATCCTGCTCGTTGGCGACGAATCGTCTTTGAAAGCGCGGCAATCGCCTGCTCTTGACCGATTACTCGCTTGTGAAGGCCGTCCTCCATGTAAATCAATTTGGCGCCTTCATCCTCACCAAGCTTGAACACTGGAATACCAGTTGCCTGAGCAATAACTTCGGCAATCAAGGCTTCGTCAACAACACCCGGGGTGTCTAGGCTTCCATCGCGGAATTCCTTCTCCATGCGAACTTTTTCCGCGGTGAGCTTTTTCTCCTCATCTCGCTTTGTAGCGGCTGCCTCGAAGTCTTGATCGGCAATTGCCTGCTCTTTGGCCTGGCGAACAACAGCCACTTTTTCTTCCATTTCTTTCAGCTCCGGAGGAGCGGAAAGGAAGCTGAGCCTCAGTCTGGCACCGGCCTCATCGATTAGGTCTATGGCCTTGTCTGGCAAGAATCTGTCAGTCACGTAGCGATCAGACATGGAAACTGCTGCCACGATTGCGCCGTCGGTTATTGAAACCTTGTGGTGCGCTTCGTAGCGGTCGCGAAGTCCCTTCAGAATATTGATTGCAAGCGCCGGGGATGGCTCGTCAACCTGAATCGACTGGAACCTTCTGGCCAACGCAGCGTCTTTCTCGAAGTGCTTGCGATATTCATCCAAAGTCGTGGCACCGATTGTCTGAAGCTCGCCTCTGGCAAGCATTGGTTTCAGGATCGAAGCCGCGTCAATTGCACCTTCTGCGGCTCCAGCACCCACGAGGGTGTGGATCTCATCGATAAAGGTGATGATGTCTCCGCGGGTGCGGATTTCCTTGGTTACTTTCTTGAGACGCTCTTCGAAATCACCGCGGTAACGAGATCCCGCAATCAGGCTTCCCATGTCCAGGGTGTAGAGCTGCTTGCCGCGAAGAGTCTCTGGGACTTTGCCGGCAACTATTGCAATAGCCAAGCCCTCAACAACGGCAGTCTTTCCAACACCCGGCTCACCGATCAAAATTGGATTGTTCTTGGTTCTACGGGAAAGAATCTGCATAACTCGCTCGGTCTCGCGCTCACGACCAACTACTGGGTCAAGCTTTCCCTCCGCAGCGGCGTGAGTGAGGTTTCTACCGTACTGATCGAGGATTGTAGAGCCCTTGGCCTGAGGCTGGGATTCTCCACCCACGGAAACAGTTTCTTTGCCTTGGTAGCCGGACAAGAGCTGAATGACTTGCTGGCGCACCTTGTTTGTATCTGCTCCAAGCTTTGTTAGCACCTGAGCGGCAACTCCTTCGCCCTCGCGAATCAGACCTAACAGCAAGTGCTCGGTTCCGATGTAGCTGTGGCCAAGCTGAAGTGCCTCTCGAAGACTTAGTTCAAGAACCTTCTTGGCTCTTGGAGTGAAAGGAATGTGCCCCGACGGCGACTGCTGGCCCTGGCCGATAATGTCCTGCACTTGCTCTCTGACCTGCTCGAGGTTAATGCCCAGCGCCTCTAGCGCTTTGGCGGCAACACCTTCACCCTCGTGAATCAGGCCGAGCAGAATGTGCTCGGTTCCAATGTAGTTGTGGTTGAGAAGCTTGGCCTCTTCTTGGGCAAGCACAACAACTCTGCGGGCCTTGTCTGTAAATTTCTCGAACAATGTAAGCACCTTTCGCAATCCGTAATCAAAATGCTACGTTGGTGCCGAACACAAAACTAGGGCTGTTCGCCCAAGGCGTTAGCGCGTTTGGCTCTTTCTTCGGCCTCGATCTTGGCGTAGATATCGCGCTCCCCCTTATCGGCGCGCAATATCGATCTAATAATCAACCAGTAAAGCGCTCCAACCGCGGCCGGCGGTATCAACGATATCAATATATCAATCAGACTTTCCCAGAAACTCATCTCCACCTACTTCACCATCGGGAACAGGATGGTTTCCCTAATACCAAGGCCGGTGAGCGACATCAAGAGTCGATCGATTCCAAGCCCTAAACCACCCGATGGTGGCATTCCGAACTCCAAGGCCTTCAAGAACTCTTCATCCAGCTTCATGGCTTCCGGGTCACCGGTTGCAGCCAGCTGCATTTGCGCCACGAAGCGCTCGCGCTGAACGACAGGGTCAACCAACTCGGAGTACCCGGTCGCTTGCTCATAACCCATGATGTAGAGATCCCATTTTTCAACCACGCCAGCCTTAGTGCGGTGGTCTCTGGTCAAAGGTGAAGTGTCCACCGGAAAATCAATCACAAATGTCGGTCCGGTGAGTCCTGGCTTCACAAAGTGCTCCCATAGCTCTTCAACGTACTTGCCGTGCAGCGGGTGATCAATTTCAATACCAACGCTGTCAGCAAGTTTCTTGAGCTCGGCAACTGAAGTTTCTGGTGTGACTGTCGCCCCAGAAGCTTCAGACAGCGATTCATACATCGAAACCCTTGGCCAAGTGCCGCTCAGGTCGTTTATTGTTCCATCCTCGAGCTGAACAACTTGGGTTCCAAGAACATCAGTTGCAGCATTCTGGATCAGTGCCTGAGTCAGGTCCATCATCGTGTGGTAATCGCCATATGCCTCGTAGGCCTCAAGCATTGCGAATTCCGGCGAGTGGGTTCTGTCTGCTCCTTCATTTCTGAAGTTTCGATTTATTTCAAACACTCGCTCTAAGCCCCCGACAACCGCACGCTTCAAGAACAGCTCCGGTGCAATTCGAAGATAAAGATCGGTGTCAAAAGCGTTCGAGTGGGTCTTGAAGGGTCTTGCCGAGGCACCGCCGTGCATGACCTGCAGCATTGGAGTCTCAATCTCGATAAAGGCCTGTTTAGCAAAGGTGTTTCGAATCGACTGCATCACTCCAGCACGGATCTTCACCACTTCGCGAGCGCGGTCCCGAACGATCAAATCGATGTAGCGGTGACGCACTCGAAACTCTTCACCCAGGTCGTTATGAAGGTTCGGCAGTGGCCTCAAAGTCTTTGCTGCCATCAGCCACTTGGTAGCCAAGACGCTTAGTTCGCCGCGCTTCGAGGTGATAACCTCGCCCTCGACAAAAACATGGTCTCCTAAATCGACGAGCTCTTTCCAGCTATCAAGTTGCTCCTGACCAGCTTTATCCAAGCTGATCATCGCCTGAATTCGTTCTCCCGAACCAGCCTGCAGCGTTGCAAAACAAAGCTTTCCGGTGTTTCGAAGAAACATGATTCTTCCGGCAATCCCAACCTGGTCGCCGGTCGCGATGTCGTCTTCAAGGTTTGGGTAGCGAGCCTTGGTGGCCTCAATGGTGTGAGTTATTGGCAGTTTGACCGGGTAAGCGGCGCCAAGCGCGTTTAGCCGCTCTCGCTTTTGCATGCGCACTGCAATTTGCTCAGGCAGGTCAACACCCTCGTACTCTTCAGTCACTCTAGATACCACCTATTACTAAATTATCAATTAGCCGAACTTCTCCAACCCAGCCTGCGATCACCATTCGGGCGCCTTCGACACCTTCGGTAATCGCAAAAGTTTCTGGGTCAACTAGTTCCAGATAATCAAGTCTAATAATCGGGTCAAGTTCTGCCTTTGCCGCTTTAATGCAATCAGCTTTGGTTTTCATTGTTGATGCAGCAACCAAAGCCCGGTGAAGTGTGCGGGCAGCTGGCATTAGCTCCGAGGGAATGCGCTGATTCCTGCTGGAAAGCGCCAACCCCTGGTCGTCACGCACAGTTTCACAAGCAACCACTTTTATTGGCTCGCGGTCACCGTTAGCAACCTGACGCTTCACCATTTGGGTAACTAGCATCAGCTGTTGCGCATCCTTTGAACCGAAAAATGCAACGTCTGGTTGAACTAAGTTAAACAGTCGGTTTACAACAGTCAACATGCCGTCAAAGTGACCCTGTCGAACTGTGCCTTCAAGTAGATTCCCCAATTCACCAGCGGATATCTCCTTTACGCCCGATGCCGGATAGACCTCTTGACTACTGGGAGCAAACAAAACATCCACTCCAGCGTCACTCAGCACGCGCGCATCGACCCCAAGGGTTCGCGGGTAGTTTTCTAGGTCATCACCATCTCCGAATTGTCTTGGGTTCACAAAAACCGAAACCACGATAAACAGACCTTGCTCTTGTGCCTTGTTCACCAAAGACAGGTGTCCTTTGTGAAGCGCTCCCATGGTTGGGATAAACCCGACTCGTCTTCCTTCGGTATCGGCAACCGCCAAGGCTTGTTCCAGTTCAACAATCTTTTGAGCTAGTTGCATTAGAGCGCATCCTTCGGGTCGATCTTGCTAATCGGTTCTGAGAGAGCAGTCTCCATGGCGCTTCTTACCACCGGTGCTATCAGCCTGGCCGGATTTTGAATTCCCGCGTCTTCCAAAATACCAACTGCTTGCCTAACGATCAAAGAAGAGAAGCTGCTCGCAACTTCGAAAGCCTCGGCGTAAGCGGCTCGCTGATCCTCAGCTATCACCATCGGCTCCGCACCTAATTCGATAGCCAAGGCCTCCGCGATCGGAGTCAGTGGCTCTGGTGCACTGACTGCTATCGAGGAGTTCTTCAATACCGTTAGGTCCATTGTGGTTCCAGTGAAATGCATCACCGGATGCATGGCGATTGGGATTGCTCCAAATCTCGCGGCATCAGCCAGCACTGAGTATCCGACAAGCGGTGAGAGATGGACGACTATTTTTTTTGGTCCAAATAGACCCAAATCAGCCAACCCCGCGCAGGTAATTTCAAGGTCGCTCGAGGGAATTGCAAGCAGCACTAAATCTGCGTCTTCAACCACCGCGGCCATGTTTGCAATTGGCACCTCGGGAATCAAAGCTTCGATTCGCTCAATTGCCGCCGGACTTTCGACAAACACCCCGATTAGTTCATGCCCGGCAGCAGCCCAAGCTTTTGCGAGCACCGGTCCGGCTGGGTCATCTCCAACAACGCCAATCTTCATCTAGCTGCCCTCCCCGTCTTTATCGGAATCAGAATTCGATGGCGTTTTGCAGTTCCACTGCGAAACTAACCCTCCGATGATTAAGGCTACGGCGCCAATCAGCCCAAAAGAGCTACTTCGGATCAAATTATCTGGCGCGACACTAAAACTCACCAGCCAGATAAGTAAACCAGAGTGCCAGCCGGCAAATAATGCCCCGGCTAAAACCGAAGCTCTTGCAAGAATCAGTACCCGAACTGCGTAAAAAGGGTTCGGTCTTCCAGGCCTTGTCCCCTCTCGGTAGCGGTCGAGCTGTCTGCGATATCGATAAATCGGAAAACTGAAAACGTAATTTGCAATCGCGATCGCCACCAAGCTGACAGCCAGACTCGTCGGGCTCACTGGAAACTCGAAGCCGAAGCCCGCCGATAGTTGAGAAATCGAAATACCCAGAACTAGACCAACGACCGAGAATCCAACCAGTGATTTGGTCATGGATCCGTTCAAGGAATTACCCAAACAAGTGAGTCCATGCCCTTAGCTACTTCGCTAACCGGACCAACGCCCGTAAGAACTGCCTCCGGATCAATCTCCAGCCACGGAATCAGAACAAATGCCCGCTCGTGTGCTCTCGGGTGAGGAATACTAAGAGATTTTGATTCAACGATGCTGGTTCCAAAAATGATGATGTCAAGATCTAGAGTGCGGGCGGCCCATTTAGCGGACCGGATCCTGCCGAATTTATTCTCGATTTCGTTGAGCCTGGAAAGTAACTTCTTTGGGGAAAGAGTCGTGTCAATGAGCGAAACAGCGTTTATGTATTCTGGCTGATTTGGATCAATGCCGTGTTCAGTAAGCGCCTCGGAGCGATATTTTTTTGAGTTCGCGACCAACTCAACACCGCGAATTTTCCCGATTTGTTTTTGAGCTTTAGAAATGGTTTTTTCTTTATCGCCCAGGTTTGCCCCCAGAGCTATGACGGCTCTAGTTTTCATCTCTTGATCCACTCAGAGTTACTGAGACGTCGTTGAACTTTTGGCTGAGCGGAGCATTTGGTTTATGGACGGTGACCGCTGATTGCATAATGCGTCGGTCATATTTCAAACACGCAGTGACTAGAGCGTTCGCCAGTGACTCAATTAGTTCGAATCTCATTCGGGTCGAAAGCTCGGTTACCAGATCGGCGATAGCTGCATACGAAACAGTGGAATCAATTGTGTCTTCCAAATCTGAATCAACATCTAGGTGGATGTCAATCAAAAATTCTTGCCCGAAATCCTTTTCGTGCTGCTGGACACCGTGATACCCAAAGACCGATAGACCGTCGATTCTGATTTGATAAATCATTTGGTCTCCTGATGATTCTTCAATGAAGAGACAATCGCTATGGCGTCGCTGGTGCTCTGGACGTCGTGGACCCTCACACCCCATAGTTTTCGCTGTAGCAACAAGGCTGTCAAGACTGCCGTTGCTACATCTCGCCTTGGCATTGAGACAGAAGCCGGATCTTCAGCGCTAAGCGCATGAGCTAAAAAGCGTTTCCGGGACGCTCCGACCAAGACCGGTAGCCCCAGTCTCTCCAGCTCGTCCAGTCGATTAACTAGGTCCCAGTTTTGGTAAATATCCTTGGCAAACCCCAGACCTGGATCGACAATAATGCGATCTCTTGAAATACCAGCAGCGACCGCCATAGCAACCTGCTCCGCAAGCTCGGCAACTACTTCTCTTGCCACGTCCGAGTAATGAGCAAGCGATTCCATTGTTTGCGGGTTGCCGCGCCAGTGACCAAGCACGTACTTGCAATCTAGGTCCTGAATCGCGGCGAACATCTGGGGGTCCGAAAGTCCGCCAGAAATATCATTGACTATGTTCGCGCCGGCCTTGACAGCCTTGCGTGCGGTGGAGGAATTAATGGTGTCGACCGAAATGGTTAGCTTCAGCTCACTCTGGATTGCTCTGATAACCGGCAAAATTCTGGCCTGCTCTTCGGCTGGTGTCACCCTCACAGCACCTGGCCTAGTCGATTCTCCGCCGACATCGATGATCTGTGCGCCTTGAGCACTCAGCATGCTTGCTTGCTCCAGGGCTCGTTCCGGGTTCAAGAATTGTCCGCCATCACTGAAGGAGTCTGGAGTCACATTCAGTACTCCCATTAATAACGGCCTGCTCCAGCTGGTCATGGTTTCTTGTTGATCAATCCCAGAACCTCAGCTCGATAGCTCGGTTCTGTGTAGACGCCTCTGGATGCCAAGGTCACGGTATTTACATCGGGTTGGCGAGCGCCCCTTGAGGCGACACACTGATGCCTAGCTTCAATAACAACCAAGACACCCTTGGCATCAAGAGCGCTCTCGAGAGCGTCTGCTACTTCCGCGGTCAGGTTCTCTTGAAGCTGAGGTCTTGCAGCCAGGACTTCAATCACGCTTGCGAGCCTGCCGAGGCCAGCGAGTTTTTTGTTTGGCAGGTAGGCAATGTGTGCGACTCCGGTAAAAGGGAGCAAGTGATGCTCGCAGATCGAAACAAGCTCGATGTCTTTGAGAATTACTGCTTCAGCATTCACGGCGTCAAACATTTCGCCAATCACGCTACTGGGTTCAACCCCGATACCCCGAAAAAACGAAGTGTAGGCTTCGGCAACCTTAGTTGGAGTGTTTTTTAGCGCAGGTCGATTTGGATCTTCGCCTATTGCCCGAAGAAGTTCAACAACGGCCGCCTTAATGCGTTCAGTCTCCATTTTCGGCTACCGGTTCTATTTTCTCTTCAAGCTCCTCCAGCTCAAGAACCTTGCGCTTAGGAACCGCGATTGGACCCTTATTGGTTCCGGTGCGCTTGGTGGAAGATCGCCAAGCGGCCCTTGCCGGAATCTTGGTTACTGCCGTGAAGATTTTCGCGATCTCATCCTGGTTCAGGGTTTCTTTTTCAAGCAACGTTTTGGCCAGCTTGTCCAAAACCGCTCGGTTCAGAGTTATGGCCTTGTAGGCCTCGTCTGCGGCCCGGTCCAGAATTGCACTCACTTCTGCGTCAACCTGCTGCGCCATTTCATTTGAATAGTTCGAGTGGGTTGCGAGCTCACGCCCCAAGAACGGCTCGTTGTTTCCGCTGCCAAGTGAGATGGCACCAATTTTTTGGCTCATGCCGTATTTGGTGACCATCTGACGGGCAATGCTGGTTGCCTTCTCAAAGTCGTTAGATGCGCCAGTGGTGGGGTCTTTGAATACAACTTCCTCCGCGATACGGCCACCCATGGCATAGGCGATCTGATCTAACAGTTGATTGCGGCTGATCGAGTAGCGATCCTCCATCGGCATCACCATGGTGTAACCAAGGGCTCGCCCTCTTGGCAAGATGGTGACTTTGGTAACCGGGTCAGAGTAGTTACCAGCTCCAGCAACCAAAGCGTGACCGGCTTCATGATAGGCAGTCACAAGTCGCTCTTGATCCTTCATGATCGAAGACTTCTTTTGTGGACCTCCGATAACGCGATCAATTGCTTCATCGATAATCTCGTCGGTTATTTCGGTGCGGTTTAGTCTCGCGGCCAGAAGGGCGGATTCATTCAGCACGTTTGCAAGATCAGCACCGGTGAAGCCCGGTGTGCGCCTTGCAATCACGCTTAGATCGACATTTTCTGCAATTGGCTTGGACTTTGAGTGAACCTTCAGAATTTTCGCGCGGCCCTTTAGATCTGGGGCAGTAACGCCAACCTGGCGATCGAATCGGCCCGGGCGCAACAGAGCTGGGTCCAAAACATCAGGTCGGTTAGTTGCCGCAATCAAAATGACGCTGGCATTGGTGTCAAAGCCGTCCATCTCGACGAGCAACTGGTTAAGGGTCTGCTCGCGCTCATCGTTACCGCCACCGATTCCTGTGCCGCGGTGACGACCAACGGCGTCGATCTCGTCAATGAAAATAATTGCTGGTGCAGTCTGTTTGGCCTGTTCAAACAAGTCTCGGACTCTTGACGCTCCAACACCCACGAACATTTCGACAAAATCAGATCCTGAGATTGAGAAAAACGGAACACCGGCTTCGCCAGCAACCGCCTTGGCGATAAGAGTCTTACCTGTTCCCGGAGGGCCATAGAGCAGCACGCCGCGCGGAATCTTTGCTCCCATGTCCAAAAACTTTTTTGGGTTCTTTAGGAAATCCTTTAGCTCTGTGAGCTCTTCAATGGCTTCTTCGATTCCGGCAACATCTTCAAAGGTGACATTAGATGTCTCTTTGGTGACCATCTTTGCTTTGGACTTACCGAACTGCATGACCCCGCGGCCACCACCGGACATGGAGCTCATCAGGAACCAGAACAGTCCCAAAATTATTATGAAAGGCAGCAACGAACCCAGAATTGCCAGGTACCAAGGGGTTGATGGCACTTCGTCTGTCCAACCCTCGGAAATCTGAGAGCCAGCAACAATTTCGGCCACCGTCGCAGCGCGACCCGATACGTAATAGAACTGAACGCTTTGGCCGTACTCGGCATCTGGGTTTCTAAGTTCTACATCCACCCGCTGGTTGCCGTCCAAAATGGTTACCTTTTCGGCAGCGCCGGATTTAATCATCTCCAGGCCAACTTGGGTGTCGACTTTGGTGAACTGCTGAGCACCAACGAGACTCGTTCCAATAAGAAGCACGGAAATAGCAAGAGCTATCCACAGCCAAGGACCGCGCAAAAACTTCTTGAACGTCATGGGTGACTTTGCTTTGCTCTTTCCTTTGCTTGCAATTTCTTTTTCGGCAGATTCGTCTTTCTTGGCCGTGTCTTTTTTAGTTGCGGTGTCCTTCTTGGCCGTGTCTTTTTTAATTGCCGTGTCTTCTTTATTTGCAGTGTCTTTTTTAGTTGCCATATCTTTATTAGATGCCATTCGCTTAAGAGTAAACCGAAGGTGACAGCACGCCAACTCCGTCTAGTGATCGATAACGCTCGTTATAGTCAAGTCCGTAACCAACCACGAACTCATTCGGGATATCAAACCCCACCCACCTGACATTTATCTGAACTTTTGCAGCAGCTGGCTTGCGAAGCAGTGTGACGACTTCCACCGAGGTGGCGCCTCGATTGATGAGGTTGGTGGTTAGCCAAGAAAGAGTAAGACCGGAGTCAATGATGTCCTCCACGATCAAGACGTGGCGGTCAGTGACGTCAGTGTCAAGATCCTTCAGGATTCTGACGACGCCAGACGAAGTTGTTCCGGACCCGTAGGAAGAAACTGCCATCCAGTCTTGCGATGTTGAAAGCTGCATTGCCCTGGACAGGTCGGCCATAAATGGTACGGCACCCTTGAGAACGCCGACTAAAAGCGGGTCCTTGTCTTGGTAAAAAGAATCAATCTGTCCCGCAAGCTCTAGGACCTTCTCGGCGATTTGATCTGCGGTGACTAGCACCTTGGTAATGTCTGGGTGATTTAAGTGCAACGCACGGCTCCCGGTTGATGGATGGTTAGACGCTTTTAAAGACAAGCTCTTGGCTTACTCGTTCTACTGTAATGCCAGAAAGAACCAGCTTGTTTTGTCCGTGCCAATTAGTAATAAGTTCATCGATTCCAAGCACTTGAGATCTTGAAACAGCCATTGCGCCTGCGGCAATTGCAGTCTCGAACAATACCCTTCGGCGCAACCCCGGTAGCACTCCGGTAAGCCTTGAAATCAACAACTTAGTTTCCGTGCTTGAACTTGAAACAGTTACCTCTAAAGCCAACTCACTGGCCATCACAAACAAAACTTCGTCTGACTCACTCGCGAGGTCAGCCGTTCTGGCCAGGGCCCCGGCGAAACCGGGTCCGAGCTCGGCTTCCAGGGTGTCAAGTAGCTGGCGAATACGAACTCTTGTGAACTTGGGGTCTTTATTATGTGGGTCCTGCCAGGGTTCAATACCTTGGTCATTACAAGCTTGCAAAAGCACCTCGCGCTTGATGCTAAGCAGGGGCCTGACTAGTTTTTTAGCTTCGTCAAAATACTGCATGCCCGCAATGGAGCGTAAGCCCGAACCTCTGGTTAGCCCCAGCAGCACAGTCTCGGCCTGATCTTCAAGGTTGTGACCAAGGAATATAACCTCTGCTCCAACCAGCTTTCGAGCACGCTCTAACGCTTCATATCTGGCCGACCTGGCCGCTGCTTCCGGGCCGCTACCTGATTCGGTGACGCTAATAGTTTCGATGACCACTGGATCTAACCCAAGTTGCTCTAGTTTCAAAGCGGTTCTGCTTGCAACTTCTTTAGATGCTTTTTGCAGGCCGTGATCAACCACGACTGCCGAAACCCGAAGACCGAGTTTTGGGCCTTCAAAGATTACTGCCGCAGCCAGTGCCATCGAATCTGGACCGCCCGAGCAGGCGACCAAAACCCGAGAGTCGGGTTCAAGATTTAACCGCTCAAGACTCTCCCGCACGGCTCTGCGAACATCGGCAACTGCCGGAGTAAGCCGATTTCTAATAACCATCACTCCCAATTCGCTAATCTTTTAGCTAAGCCTATTGAGGAGAAGCCTTGTCATACGACGTAGTTATTGAGATTCCACGCGGTTCCAGAAACAAATACGAGGTCGACCACGAAACTGGTCGAGTCTACCTAGACCGAGTTTTGTTCACCCCGTTTGTGTATCCAACCGATTACGGCTTCTTCGAGAACACACTCGGTGGCGATGGCGACCCACTAGATGCCCTTGTTTTGCTCGAGCACCCGCTGTTTCCGGGCGTCGGCGTGAAGGTTCGAGCAGTTGGCATGTTGGTCATGGAGGACGACGGTGGAGTGGACGAAAAAGTGCTTTGTGTTCCTGCCAAGGACCCTCGTTGGGATCACATTCAAGACCTAAACGATGTTCCTTCTCAAACCAAGAATGAAATTGAGCACTTCTTTTCTCACTACAAGGATCTAGAGCCAAGCAAGTGGGTCAAGATTGAAGGCTGGGCAGATAAAGAGGCAACCCAGAAGGTCATTGACGCCGCTTACGCAAACTACAAGGGTTAGCCTTTACACTCTTCAACCAATCGTTCCATGCACGTTTTAGAGAAAGGGCTCTCAAATGCAAATAGAAATTCTCCACATTGATGAATGTCCGAACCTTGAAGATGCCAGCAACGCTCTGGCAGAAGTAATAGAAGAACTAGACCTCAGTGACGTCAATATCACTTTTACCCTAATTGCCTCTTCTGAGCAGGCAGCTAGGCACCGGTTTGCAGGCTCGCCCACGGTCTTAGTAGACGGATTGGATGCTGTTCCAGGAGCAGAGCCAACCACAAACCTGGCATGCCGTATCTACCGAGATGGCCGAAAAATAGCCGGAAGTCCAGCCAAAGAAACGCTCCGAGAGGCGATCCTTAAGCGTCTCGGGTAAAACCTTAGCTATCGAATCAAACTGGGGGCAGTGGCTTAGACGCGTAACCCCGTCGCGGGGTTTGGACTTCAAGTAATCGAAGTTCTCGATTTTTGGAATTCCTTGACAACAATGGACAGTCCTGTATGGTTGCATAAGTAGACAGACCAGTCTACTTATACAATCAGGAGTTTTTATGAGTAATAAAGTTGCGATTTTTGTTTACGAACCTTTGGCTGGGGACATGAGCCGCGCCTATCGGGGCCTCAAAACAGCCCTAGAATTTGTGCAGGCTGGTGACGATGTCGCGGTGGTCTTTGACGGTTCAGGTGTTGAAACATTGGCCGCAATTTCTGATACCGGTAACAAGCTCAACGGAATACTGCAAGAGATAAAGTCAAATGTTGATGGCGCATGTTCTTTCTGTGCGACCTCCCACAAAGTAGCCGAGGCAATTGCTGCCGCCGGATACAACTTGCTAACTGACTTTCAAGGTGAGGCATCAGTTCGCAATTACGTAAATGATGGCTACACCATCCTTAGCTTCTAGAAAGAACCAGCTCACGAGGACAAGGCAAAACATTGAGTCCTTCGTAGCTATGTGACTTTTTGTTACTCAAGCAATTGCAGGACTGGAACGATCGGCTTAACATCTGAACAGCACCGCTAACTAACTATGAAAGAGAAAAACAATGTCCTTATCCTCAAAAACCTTTAGGTTCCTCGGCCTTGCAATTGTTGCCTCGGTGGCACTTTCTAGCTGTGCTTCTGCTGTGGACTCTGGTAATCCGGTAGCCAATGATGATGCCAGGACAGCGAGCGTTTATGAGGCTGGAGTGACCACAACTATTACTGAGCAAGGCTTGGTCTCCAAAAAGTGGCTAGAGGATAATGAATCAGATCCAAACCTTGTAATCCTGCACATTGCCGCCGAAGAGGGCGTCTATGAAAGAGGCCACATTCCCGGCGCACGGAAACTTGACTGGGCCTCAGGTCTTACGGGCGGCTCCGACCGCGGAATAATCGACCAAGCCAGCTTTGAGACGATCGGCCGAGAGCTAGGCCTAAACCAAGACTCCAAAATTGTTGTCTACGGTGAAACTCACCAGCTTTATGCCACTTGGGCGGTGTGGGTCTTCAAGATCTATGGAGCCGATAATGTTCGGCTGCTTGATGGCGGTCTAGCAAATTGGGAGGCTACTGGCGGCCAGCTGTCCTTGCAGGTTCCGCGTTACGAGCCCGGTGATTTTTCTCCCAGCGAGCCGAACCTAGAGTTGCGCGCATTCATTGACGAGGTTGTTGACGCAGCTGAGGCTGGAGACTCCGACAACACTCTAATCGTGGATAACCGATCACTCGAGAGCTACTTGGGCGAAGTTGAGTCGGGTGCAACTTTTGATGGTCATGTACCTAGCGCCGAGAGCTTGTTTAGCTTTGGTTTGTTTACTGAAGACAACACTTATCTGGGCGCTGCGGAAATCGCGCAAGCCTACGAAAAAATTGGCGTCACATCAGACAAAGAAATCATTCTCTACTGTGGAACTGGATTACTTGCCAGCGCTTCATGGTTTGCTCTAACTCAAGTTTTGGGGTTCGAGAATGTGAAGAACTATGACGGATCATGGACTGAATATGGCAACGCCGATAACGTTCCAATCGAATCAGCCGGGGCCTAATGGCTGCTTCGCAAACCGAACTAACCAAGCCGGAACAAGATGAACCAGTTTGGACCAAAGCCGACACTATTCGATCGTTGGGTGCGCTAGGACTAATTGGGTTCCTGGTCTGGCTGGCGACTTGGCTGGCCGCGAGCGAAAACTTTGGTTCGGAGGCCTCAATCTCATTAGTTCTGGGGGCCGCGCTAGGTATTGCTTTTGAACGTGGTCGTTTTTGTTTCTTCTGTATCTGGCGAGATGCGATCGATAGAAACTACAACTCAGGGCTCCTTGCTATTTACGCCGCAATTGGCGTCGGGGCAATCGGCTATACCGTCTTGTTTGGAATCTTCCAAGCTGACCCAGCCCGGGGTCTGCCGACTGGAGCACACATTGGTCCAGTGAGCATCGCGCTGGTGGTGGCAGCCTTTGTCTTTGGACTCGGCATGGCGCTATCGGGCGCGTGCATATCTGGTCACATCTATCGTTTGGCTGAAGGGTCGCTTCGAGCGATTGTTGCATTGGTGGGAACCGTGATTGGCTTTTTCATCGCGTACCAAACCTGGAACCCGATATATGATCTTGCGATTGACGACGCACCGACTATCTGGTTGCCCAGCTACATTGGCTACGGCGGCTCACTTCTTTTGACTCTTGCCGTGTTGGGTGTTCTGATTTATGCGGCCATGAAAAGGGCAGATCCGAAGGAAAATAAAATAATCGCTAAATCAGCTTCAACCCCCGCTCAGCTCAGGGATAACCTGCTGAAAAAGCGTTGGTCCCCTTGGGCCACCGGGTCAATAGTGGGTTTGGTTGGAGTCGCAGCGTATCTGCAGGTCGAGCCACTGGGTACTACGAGACAGATCAACTCCTGGAGCCAGAATCTCGCGACAAACCTCAACATTCGTCCCGAAACACTCGAAGGAATGGACACTTTTGCTGGCTGCATTGCGGTGGTTGGGGAGGTCATTACCAACAATGGTTGGCTAATCATAGGTCTGTTTGTGGCCGCACTTGCGGCTGCAATAGCAAGCAATAGATTCGGCTTCGAGTCCATTACGGTTGCCAACTCGGGTACCGCTCTACTTGGCGGCATCATGCTGGGTTGGGGCTCGTTCACTGCTCTGGGTTGCACGGTTGGAGTCCTTCTAACAGGCACTCAGAGTTTTGCAATCTCGGGTTGGATTTTTCTGGTCTTTGCCTTTTTAGGAACCTTCGCCGGAGTCAAACTCAAGCTGAATAGGATCTAACACCATGTTGAGTAAAACTATGCGACCAATAATTGCGATCAGCGCTATTGCGCTCCTACTTACAGGCTGTGCTGCAGCCCCGCCGGGCAAAGACAGCGGCCAGCTTCCCGACTTTTCAGCCCAGACTATTTCAGGGGAAAATTATTCCAGCGCTGAATTAGCCAGCGAGGGTGCCCTAATTTGGTTCTGGACTCCTTGGTGTGCAATTTGCGCTCAGGAGTCCGCAGACATCGTCGCCCTTGCGGAAGCGAATCCAGATCTTTTGGTTATTGGCATTGCGGGTTATGGATCTTCTGATGAAATGGTGTCATTTACCGAACGAACCAACACGACTGGCCTTACACATCTCAACGATGAGACTGGTTCGCTTTGGAATTCGTTTCAGGTGCCAATTCAGCCTTCGCTTGTAGCGGTAAACAGCAAAGGAGAGCTTCGTCTAAACATTGGACCTTCAAGCGCTAAGGATCTGCAGGCTCTGGCTGACTGGGTGAACTAGGTGCTAGAGATTAATCTGGCTTTGGCTGTGACAGCCGGAATCCTGGCTACGTTCAATCCTTGCGGATTCGCCCTGCTTCCGGCTTACCTGTCTTCGATCATCTTGACCAAAGAGGACGAAGGTGCCTCGGCTAGCGCACCTTACTTTCGAGCGATGCGGTTCGCTAGCGCTTTTGCTCTCGGTTTGCTTTTGATTTTTGCCGCTGTCGGGCTGCTGGTTTTTCCAATCTCCTATGCCGTTCAGGAATATCTGCCTTTTGTGACCGTGGCCATGGGCCTCGCCCTGATTGTTCTGGGAGCACTACTGCTTTGGGGTAAAAGTCCGTCTTTATCGAAGTTCCTCAACCCAAACATCGCACCTGGTAAATCGTTCGTTACTCAATTTGGTTACGGCGTGACCTACGCTCTAGCATCGCTTTCTTGCACGATCGGGCCCTTCCTTGCAATCACCACCGGGGCAATTCAGGAACAGAGCTTGATTCAACTTCTTGCAGTCTTCGCCAGCTACTCAATGGGAATGGCGGCCACGGTTTTTGTGCTGGCAGCAATCACTGCTGCTGCCAAGCAAACTCTGCTTCGGCGGATTCGTCGGGCATACCCAATAATCGAGAAGGGCACCGCCGTTTTGTTGGTGCTAGTAGGGGGCTACTTCCTGCTGTATGCGTGGTACGAATTGCAGGTTTATCAAGGTTTAACCTTTGCGAATCCCATCATTGAATGGGTAACAAGGTTGCAGGGCCGCATTGCTACTTTCGTTGCGACAATCGGCCCTTGGCCATTTCTCATCACTGCCCTGGTAATTCTTGCCGCTGCCGTTGCGCTTAGACAGCGCAAAACTAAGAGCATCATCAAGGCTGAAGATTCGTTGAATTAGCAGCTCACTTCAAAGGCTCTGTCTAGAGGCGCAAAAAATTATTCGGAGCCCCTAGTGGTAGCGTCGAAGGTCTAGCAAAGAAAAAGTTTGCTAGCCCGAATTTCTTTGGGAAGAACTTGGGACGCTAGGAACATGAACTGAACACGGGCCCCACCCGTTGGAAGGATTCCATGACCACCTACCCAAATCTGAGCGCTCTTTTTGTGAACTGCACCCTGAAGCGATCCCCCGAGCTCTCAAACACCCAAGGCCTTCTTGATCTAAGCAAGTCGGTCATGGATTCGCAAGGAGTTCAAACCGAATCATTAAGGCTTGCCGATTACACCGTTCCTCCCGGAGTGAGCCTCAGCATGACCGATCAGGGCTATGACAACGATGATTGGCCTTCAATTTGGCCAAAGGTTGAAGCGGCAGACATCTTGGTGGTCGCCGGTCCGATCTGGCTTGGTGAAAACTCATCCATAATGCGAATCTTGATAGAGCGGCTCTACGCAATGAGCGGCGAGCTCAACGACAAGGGTCAGTCCCTGTTGTACGGCAAGGTTGCTGGAACCCTACTAACCGGCAACGAGGACGGAGTGAAGCATGCTGCAATGTCGAATCTTTACGCGTTGCAGCACATGGGTTACACCATCCCACCGCAGGCCGATGCCGGTTGGCTCGGTGACATTGGACCCGGGCCCAGCTACCTAGATGAAGGATCGGGCGGACCAGAAAATGACTTCACTAATCGCAACACTTTGATTATGAGCTGGAACCTTATGCACTTGGCTCAACTGCTGAAGTCAAGCGATTTTTACCCAACTCGTGGTAACTCCCGCACCGATTGGGACAAGGGGATTCGTCCCGGCTTAGAAAGCTAATGCGAACCGAGGAGGTCACTTTTCCCGGCTCCAAAGCAAACCTAGCCGGCAGGATCTCTCACCCCGATGGAGAAGTTGGGGCCGTGGCGGTTTTCGCACACTGCTTCACTTGCTCGAAAGAAATTCCAGCCGTCACTCGAATCACCTCCAGGCTTAGCAATCACGGCATTGCGGTTATGAGCTTTGATTTCGGTGGGCTGGGCCATTCTCATGGCGATTTTTCGGAAACCAATTTCTCAACCAACGTGCTGGATCTAAAGATGGCGATTGATTATCTTCAATCACTAGATCTTTCTCCAACGCTCTTAGTCGGTCACTCGCTGGGGGGCGCAGCGGTGCTTCAAGTCGCCAGCGAGCTAAGGCAAATTGAGGCAGTGGTTACTATCGGAGCACCCTCCAGCCCTAGCCATCTGGAGGGTTTGTTGGCCGAGCACCTGCCGGAAATCGCTGAAACCGGCGAAGCAACCGTCACGCTAGCGAATCGCGATTTTGTCTTCAAGCAGCAGTTCCTTCAAGACATTAGAGATGCAGACATTTTGTCCTGCGTCAAGCAAATGAAAGCCGCGCTTTTGGTAATGCACTCGCCGCTTGACAACACGGTTGGCATTGATAACGCCGAGGAGATTTTTCAAGCTGCTAAACACCCCAAGAGTTTTGTATCGCTCGATGATGCCGACCACCTGCTTCGAAAACTGAAAGACAGCGAATATGTCGCCGACCTGATTGTTAGTTGGGCGTCTCGGTATCTAACGATCACAAAGACCAAGCAGCCAGAGGCAGACGGAGATGGCTCTGTCGTGGTTTCTGAGGTTTCGGTAGATAAGTTCCAGCAGGATATTCTGATTAGCCAGAAGCACTCGATGTTGGCGGACGAACCAAAAGACTTCGGTGGTCAAGATACCGGACCAACCCCCTACCAGTTCTTGGCAGCCGGACTTGGAGCCTGCACCTCGATGACTATTCGCATGTATGCGAAGCGGAAGGAAATACCTCTCACCGGCATCAGCGTTGAGGTTAGCCACGATAAGCGGCATGCCGAGATTGATCCAGAAGCAAAATCAACCCACGATCACTTTGTGAGAAAGATAAGGCTCACCGGCACACTGACGGCGGACCAGCGGCAGTCGCTACTCGCAATTGCGGATAAATGCCCAGTCCACAGGAGCCTTGAGGCAAGCGCTCACATTGAAACCGTTGAGGTTAGCTAGTAATCAGCCGAATCTTGTTTTGGCTTTTTCAGAGTTACGCAGTCGGTCTTCCGGCATACGCCCAAATTTCACCGTAGCGAACCGGCACAATTCTCACGGTTCTAGCTGGGTTTGGAGCTTCCAGCATCATGCCATCACCTAAGTAAATGGCGACGTGATATTTGTCCCCGGAAAAAGCGGTTTCTTTACTCCACCAAATTAGATCGCCCCGCTGAACATCCTGAAAGGGAACCAGTCTTTTCGCGCTAGCCAGCACGTTGTACTGGGCAGTAGCTGAGTGCCAACCGATATAAACACCGGCTGCCGAGTAAGCCTTCAAGGTGATTCCGGAGCAGTCCCAAACATTTGGGCCTGAGCCTCCGAGAACATATCTTTCACCGAGCTGCTCTTTAGCAAAAGAAATCGCAGTTTCAACCTTTGACCAATCGGGCTCTGCCACGCTGTAAAGCTCTGGAGCGGTTGGTGCGGACTTGACTAGGTTTTGCCTGCGCTCTGCCTCTAGGCCTTCGATCCGCTGGCGCTGAACGTCAT
>Ga0209491_10003262_pt1 | contig 27045 bp, 80 predicted proteins | sample BON02_FD_187213 | JGI IMG/M metagenome (GOLD analysis project Ga0209491, IMG submission 187213) | Freshwater microbial communities from Lake Bonney liftoff mats and glacier meltwater in Antarctica - BON-02 (SPAdes) (version 2) | ecosystem: Environmental > Aquatic > Freshwater > Ice > Glacier...
CAAAATTAGGTATTTAAGTTATTTGACGTATTGGATAGTTAAAATAAAATTTCAACAATTAAATATATTGTTATGGTTTACGTAATTTTATATAATTTTTGCATCTTGTTAAAATTATATAAACAATTATTTTCTAAATTATCTCTAATTATTATAAAGTCTAACATAACCTATCCAATTATCATTAATATCTATCTTATCCTATTTTGGTGTACCATCATCTGTATCATTACGTAATGTAATAAATTCGCTTAATGATATAATAATAGTAGGGTTATTGTTTAAATGTTTCATAATAGCATCTTTACTATAAAACTTATTATTCTCTATGTTTTCAAAATCTTATCTTAATATTGAACCAATAGGAGTGATTAAAATAATTAACTACATAATGGAGTTAATTTTGAGTTCATGTACACAAATGTGTACTTATATTTAAGTATAAAATACATTCAAATATACCGTTTATATTTGAATGTATTTTAAGAGTTTTAAATCTATTAGACCATCTTAATTATTACATATAATAATTACATTTTTTTCAATTCTAAGTTTTTTCTTTGGGGTTAAAAATGCAATTGAAAATGGATTCTGTTCACTAACTTTTACATTAAAAGCGATAACATTTTCTTTACTTAATTTTTCTTTTTTCATAACGTTTATTTAATTGTAAAAAACTTTTATTTCGTTTTTTGGGTTAATATCTTTACAAATTAATTCAAATCTTTCTATTAAAAACTCTCTATTTTTAGACTTTTTTGGTAGACTTAAATCTGTATTAATATCATTTATTGTTGTTATTAATGTATCATCTTCTCCGAACTTAAATGATAATTTTGCATCGGGTATAGAGTTGTATGCACGTACATAATTTTCTAATTCAGTTAAAGTTTTAATTAACTTTTCTTGATTTCCATCTTTAAGAAAAATAAAGATTCTATTTGTTGCGGTATAGACATACTCAATTAAATTTTTCTTCATAACTTTTTATTTTAATTATTAATTACTCTTCGTAATATACTATTGTCGATTCAATTCCGACAGCTTCGCATATTTGGTCTATTATATTATCTCCATACTCTTCAAAACTATGGTCTATAAGTATTTGTCTTATTTTTTCGTGAATTTCTTTTAAATCGTTAATTTGTTCATTAGTTAATTTCATAGTATTTAATGTTTTTAATTTTCGTTTGGTTTCAATGCCAATACCATAATAGCAATTGACATTGTGATAACAAAGACAATGAATAATTCCATTTCTTGACTTATTCCCTTCATTAGTATTATGCCTGAGCATAGTATGTTTAAACCCATTAGTAGGGCTATTAATAAATTAATTAATTTCATAATATGTAGTATTTAATGTGTGAAACAAATATAAGTATAATCTTTTGATTATCCTAATTTTAAATTGAATTATTTTAAATTAAATTATTTTAGTTATATCTGAAATAATTTCATCAACGCTATATTTAAAGTTTTTAACGATGTGAAAATTCCATTTTGAATTATGTTTATCAATTGAAATAATATTTTGTTCTTTGGCTAATTCCAAAGATTCAAACATTGTATACAATGTGAAGAATGATTCATTATCTAAATCAATTTTAAGATATAGTAGACCGCCTATCGTGTTTATTGATAGGGGGTAATATGGTTCTACGTCTTTACTTGATTTAAACGCACCTAATTTGATTAGTGATTTTTCTAATTTTGCAATAAAACTTGCATTTTGTCTGTCTGTAATTTTTTTCATAACTCTTATTGTTTAATGTAAAACAAATTTAATAAATCTTTATTGAATAAACTAATTAAACCTTATAGATTTTAACATTATTAAATTTATAAATTGGTGTTCCCTCTGTTTCAAGAATATCAATTTTATTTTTAAATCTTTTATTCATTGTATCTGCAATTGTATAAATTCCATCTTTACCATTTGTTCCAACTATTTTAACTTTATCGCCATACTTAAAAATTTTTAATAAATCTCTGGATATTGCTATCCATTTATGGTTTGTAGCTTCTTTTGGGTTTATTACCATATTTGCAGCAGTTATTAATGGGTCGTTATCGCATTGGTTTATTGTTGGATAATACATAGTTGCAGTAACATTAATAAAGTTATTTTTTTTATGTTTAATTACTTCTTTTTTTGTTTCTTTAATTACTTCGCTAATTACTTCTTTTTTTGTTTCGTTAATAGTCTTATTTTTAGATGTTGGATTATAAGTGAAAAGAAATTTCAATATAGCTATTGAAATGAAAATGAGTACAAAATTTTTAAATTCTTTAATTTCCATAATATTATAAATTGGTTATGCAAACATAAGTAATTTATTGTTAATAAACCAATTTTTTTATGTTTAAAAATAAATTAAAAATAAATGATTATTTTGATTGTTAATCCAATCTTTATTTCTATCTTTGTACAGTAGTGATTAATATCGAACAAAGTAGGTTTAAAAAATCTAAAGACTATACTCCGACCTGCCTATATATTTTTTTATTATTATTATTTTTTTTTCATTATTTTTTTATATAATGTTTCACGTGAAACATTTAATATAAATTAACAAAGGAATGTTTCACGTGAAACACTCCTTTATATTTATTTTTAGTAAGCCATTACAAAATCTAAACTTTGTTGATTTACTTTGTATCCATTACCTTGAAGCAATACTTCAAGTTTACCATTTTCCCTTTTTGGCGCACTCATTTTGTGGGTAGTGAATTGTGTTACACCACTATGTAAGCCCCATAAATTATCGCCTTTACTATTCATTTCTGAATGGATAGAATCGTATAAATCCTCCATTTTATTAGTAGACCTTGTTGATAGATTGCTCAATACGTCCATTGACGTATAAACTTTATCGTATCCTAATAAATGCTTAACCATTCTATTTGCTAAATCTCTACTAACTTTTGTAGATTGAAAATTTCTGTATAATTCAATCTGTTTTAGACTTTCACTTAATGCCATTTCTACCAATTTAGGTATCTCTAAAATTCGACTTTCTAAACTTGCTGAATGTCTAAACTTACTTTGTCCAGCTTTGTAGAATTTATGGAATTGATTTGAACAAGACATTGTCAAGTCTGAAATACCGATTGATAAAGACGAACTACCGTCGTTCGAATCAATTATTGTAATGTACTTTTTAATAGTATCATTACCAACGATTGACGTTCCTTCGATTTCTAATTGAAGAAATACTTTTCTTCCTCCATTAAGAGAACCGCCATTTGATACTTTAAGCTCATTTCCGAACTTTTCAGTACCTCTAAGTACTAAACTTACTACCTCATCATTTTGACTAATTGTATATCCGTCTTTACACGTATTTATTACCTCATTAGTTTTTGAGTTAATTAACCCAAAATAAGTTGATGGTACATAAATACCGTTTTTATCCAATGCGAACATTGGTGATTTTTCAATCGAGAAATCTAATCCGTATTGGGTTAAAATCTCATCTACTTTGTTGTTTAAATCGCTCATAACTTTTTTTTTTAATTAAAATTTGTATTGGCTCATTGCCATGCTCAAAGATAGTTATTATTTCTCATTAAACAATACAAAAAATGAAAAATAAATGAAAATAAATGAAAATAATTTATAATTAACTAATAATCAATACTTTAAATATTAAAATAAATTATTGATTATCTAATATAAAAATAAATTAAAAATAAATGATTATTTTGATTGTTAATCCAATCTTTATTTCTATCTTTGTAATGTAGCGATTAACATCGAACAAAGTAGGTTTAAAAAATCTAAAGACTATACTCCTTCACGCCTATATGTTATTAAACATTTTTATTTTTTATTTTAGTAGGATTATTAATTAATAATGCTTATCTTTGCAACTTAAAATTAAATTGTATATTATGGTAAACAGATTAATTAGCGAAATTGCGTTTGAGATTAAAAATGATTGGGATACTAATGTTTAATATTATGCTAAGCCGTATTTGAATGAGATGTTAAGAATGTTTTATATTACCGTTAATATTGAGGGTAAATATATTATACTTTACTTTTTATCAAATGCTGGTTTTTATCGTGGTTAAACTGCTAAACTAATAAAAGTTGAGCTTATAACAATAGTAGGAATTAAATAATCCTATTGGTTATAAAGTGAATATATTTTTATATTCACTTTATTAGTTCTTATAATATTATATTTACACTACCTCATACTATTTTGTACTATTTTACACTAACTAATACTATTTTACACTACCTAATACTATCTTGTATTATCTTGTATTGTCTTGTATTGTCTTGTATTGTCTTGTACACAAATGTGTACATTACTTAATTTTAACAGTCTTTTGTATGTCACTATCTTTGATTGAATGAGCATATGCGATAGACGTTACTTTATTAGTTCTTATAATATTATATTTACACTACCTAATACTATCTTGTATTATCTTGTATTGTCTTGTATTATCTTGTACACATTTGTGTACATTACTTAATTTTAACAGTCTTTTGTATGTCACTATCTTCGATTGAATGAGCATATGAGATAGACGTTACTGAATTTGTTATTGGATGATTCCTATGTCTAAATTCAGTAACAACTTTATCGTTTAGTTTATAACTACCCATATATTGCCATGATTCATTATCATTTTTTGCTTCTCTAGGATTTTCAACATCTTTATTTATTGGATTTTGTTCTAACCAATTCCATATTTCTTCCCATTTATTTGTTCCTTGTTTAATAAATACTAATTCCATGATACAAATATATTAAATTAAAATGATAATTCCAAATGTTTTTCGATAAAGTTTTCAACATTAATCCCTATAATTGCATCTAAAAATTCTTCACTAGATTCATCAACGTTTGAGGATACTTTGTATATAACCTCATCATCTGCGTATAAACTATCCCATTTATATATACCTTTATCAGACACATCAAATTGTGAGTAATGGGTTGAATGTTCAATTTTTTCATTCCATTTATTAATCGTAATAGTTTCAATATCTTCAGAATTACATTGAAATATATTAGCTAGAAAATTTTTAATTTCCATAACTTTATCAATTGATAAATCAGTTGACTGTTGAGCAATTATTTCGTTTTGGTACTTAAATTGAATGATTTGCACGGCTTTCTATTTTTAGTTTTAAATATGTTCTACCCTCTATTGCGTTAATCGGTGAGCCATTCGTTCTCCATTGTCCGCTAACAAAACCATCATTAAAATTTTCCCTACCACATATAGGACATTTAACTAAGCCTACTAGTATATTATCAATTTTCTTATATCGTAAGTTTTTAACTTCGTATCCATCTATTGTTTCGGTAATAAGTTCTAAATTTTTCATATAACAAATATAGTTAAAATAATTGATTAATATTTCCTTATCAAAGGTACAAAACTTATATTAAATAACCTAATTTAATATGCACTTGATGGTAAATTTTGATTTTCATCATAACTTTGACACTCCCACTCATTATCTTCGGGGTTGGTAAGTTCATGAAAGTGAATTTTAAGACGTTCTGCTATTTTATTTAATTTTACTTCTTGTTTATCTGTCAATTCATAATTTGATTGACTTCTTATAGTATCATTTGCACAAATCTTACCTAACATACCACCACCTAAATAATTTTGATATGCTGACATTTTTTGCCCTTTAAAACCAAACCTTGTAAGGTTGATTTCAATTCCACCACCTCTTGACGATATTTCTTGTCTAACTGTTACTTCCGATAAATTAATTTGCTTTGGCATAATCTTTTAGTGTTTTTAATTGTTCTTTACAAATATACGAATAATCCTAGTAACTACCAAATAAAAAATGGAAAAAATATATAATCTTTTCCCTTTCCTACCGTTAAATAAATACTAATCCTCTATTTGTAAGCTATCAGCTTCAAAGTTTTGTGCTAATGTAAGGATTTCTTCCAAGACATCAACATCTAAATCTCTGTAACTAATACTATCATCACTTACTTCTGTTTCGTGTACATAAGTAATACCATCAACAGAATTTAAGTAAAAACGTTCTGCTAATTGAACAGTATCTTTACCCATTGAGTTGATAAGTGGACTACTTTCGCAATCTAAGTCTGCTATTGAAAAATCTCCGTGTTGTTCGATAATCTTTCTAATTGCCTCTATAATGTTTTCCTTTTCCCATTGTTGTACGTTTGGGTCTTCGTCTTCTGAATAAATTGCCATAATCTTTTAGTGTTTTTGTGTGATACAAATATAAGTATATATTTCGATATAACCAAACTTTTAATTAAAAAAATCAAAGATTTCTTTTACCTCATCTATTGAAAGTTCATTCAATGGATATTCTCCACCACTCTCACAGAATAAATATTCAGCACCAATATATAAAACAACGTCCCCATCAACACTAAACTCTCTAGTAGTCATATGGTGTACGGGTACTTGTTTAAAACCCTCTTCTTGTACTAACGTACCTTGTTGATTTATGATTAATGCAATATCTTTAATATAATTAGCTTTGAAATCTCTTAAAGTCATAATCTTTTAGTTTTATTGGTTATAACAAAGATAAGTATAATAAACCATATAACAATACATTATATGGTTTATTTTATATTTATTCTAATAAACCTTGTATATCACTATCATCAAGATTAATTAAATGTGGATTACGCTCTGCTAATATCTTAGCAATTGATTTTCTAATGATATCTTGTATATCAAATTCTGTATTATCATCGGTATCTGTACAGTTTGGAACTAGTCCATACTCTACCATTTTTGTTACAGCATTTACTGCTATATCTGCAATGTCATCATTATCAAGTTTGTGTAACATAATATTTTAGTTTTATTGGTTATAACAAAGATAAGAATAATAATCCATATAACAATACATTATATGGATTATTTTATAATTTTATTCATTACAGAAAAAATCATCTTCAACAAAAAATGTATCTGAATAATGTACTTTTACCAAATCCATAGGAATTTCTTCTTCACTATTAATTTCTTTATCCATTACCTCATCTAAACTGCCATCATCTAACAGTTTATGAAATAAACAACTTCTTAATTCTTCTAATTCGTTTTGGTTTAATTCTTCAACACTTCTCATAACTCTAATATTTAATTGATTAATATTTCCTTACATCAAAGGTACAAAACTTATATTAAATAACCTAATTATTTTAAATAAAAAAAAGGAATATATTTCTATATTCCTTTTTTCTTTCACATTAAACATTAAGCGTTATGAAGACTTAATTTTTTTTAATTGTTTATCTTCCCAAAGTTTTATAACTTCTTTTTTTGTTTTACCCCATAACGCTGAGTTATTTTCAAAAGCTACATACCCATAATTCTTATTGAATATGTAAAAAGCTAATTGAGGTAATGAATGTATTCTACCATCGTGTAATGCTTTGTCATAATTTACACTCCATTTATTCGTTTGAAGTGTATTGTACTTTTTAATTGATAATGTTTCCATAACTCTAATATTTAATTGATTAATATTTGCTTACTACAAAGGTACAAAACCTTTATTGATATTCCTAATTAATTTTAATAAAAAGGAATATATTTCTATATTCCTTTTCTTTCACATTAAACATTAAGCGTTATGAATACTTAATTTTTTATATTTCATAGTTTATTTTTTTAAGAAAATCTTTACAACTATATTTATATTCGTTTATTTCAGTTACTTGAACCTCATCAATATAATCAATCATTGAATTTTGGTCGTTGGTATTAACTATTTTTCTTATTGCGTCTTTAATATCCCAATAAGCCATTGATAACAAGTTTGATGCTTTTTCAATCATTCCACCATCTATTGAATCGTCAATAGTATAAGGACATTCAGTATCCTCTACAATCTCATCAATATTTTCAAATGGGGAATCCATTAGATTTTCACTTAATTTTGGAATAGCTAATTCCATAATGTCTTGTTCTGTTGCATTTACATCAACAATAACTCTGGTAATTAGAGTTACTTTTACTAATTTTGCTACTTTCATAATCTTATCTTATTTAATGTGTAAATTTCTTTTGTTATAACAAAGGTAAGTATAATGTTTTGATTTACCTAATTTATTTTAAAGAATAATTAATTAATTTACTTTCAAAATCATTTAAAATTGCTTCAACTGAATTTCCAGAAGCAAAAATTTTATTATATTCTATTTGATAAAAACTTCGTCTTCTGTAATCCCTTTGTTGAGCTTCACGATAAAAAGTTAAATAAAAAAATTCTTCCATTTTATCATCATCTTCGTACATATGAGCGACAAATAATTGATAAGTTAACCCTAATATTAACTCATTTTTATTACTATCTTTTATATGTCTATATGGTACGTTAATAATACCATAATGACTAGTTTCTGTTGGTTCATTTAAACATAAATCTTTAAATAAATCAATGTTTTTAATTCTGTTTGTTACTTCAATTACGTTCATAACTCTTATATTGTTTAATGTGAAACAAAGATATATAATATTTTCTAATTAAACTAATTTATTGTTACTTTTATTTTTATTTTTTTAATTAATAATAATTGGATTAACAACTTTAAAACCATTATTTAATAGTAGTTTTTTTTTTGTTTGTTCAATTTTATCATTATTCATCAGTATTTATTTTAATTTCAATTAGTTCATTACTATTAAATGTTAATGTCGTTGAATTAATTACAAAATCTTCAATATCATTCATTATATGTAATGAAGCGTTAAGATTAGGACTTTTTAAATCCTCATTTGTTATATTAAATGGACATTCATCAAAAGTTTCTCTATCAATTTCATCTTCAAATTCACAAAGAATACTTGTATTCCCATCTTCTAATTTAGTTGTATATGTTTGACTAATATCAATCATAAATTCTCTATCTTCGATAGAAAGTGTTAACGCACCTATGTTAGTATCATTACCTTTATAATCATTACCTTGTATAATAATAACTATATTTTTAAAATCCTCGATGTCAATTTTTCTCATAACTCTTATTATTTAATGTGAAACAAAGATATATAATATTTTCTAATTAAACTAATTTATATGCTACATTTTTAGCAACATATTTTGAACAGTCAAATGTGTTTAAAATATATTCAGCAATTTCTTTAACATTCCAATTGTTAATGTTATCAAAACCACCCCAATCACTAATCATTGATAAAATTTTTTGAGTTCTCATAATCTTTTAGTATTTAATGTGTGGTACAAAGATACAAAATCTTTATTGATATTCCTAATCAATAACAACTTTTATTACTTCAATAGATTTTAATTCAAAACCATAATCAAGTAATTGTTTAATTAATTGACCCTTTGAATGATAAGCTACATCTGAAAAATTCAAACGGTTGACTGTAATGTCATAACCTGACTTTACACCCTTATCGTAATAAAACCCTTGGCTCATGTGATGTCTATTTCTTACTCTCATAACTCTTATATTGTTTAATGTGTGGAACAAAGATACAAAACCTTTATTGAATATCCTAATTAATTTTGTTATTTAATACCTATTTCACGTAAAAAAACTTCTGCTTCACTACCACCACCATATTGAATTAATATTGCGAAATCGTCAACGATGTCTTCGTATTCAGTTTCATCAAAGTCTTTTAATAACTCTTTTATATCTTCTATTTTTGTAATAGTATAATCATTACCCTCAATTGGGTCGGGGTCGTTCCAAACTAATTCTACTTTGCTATCAATAGCGTTAATTAATTGGTTAAAATTTTCCATAACTCTTATTATTTAATATGAAATAATTCTTAAATATTCTTTAACAATATGGTTATAACAATATCGTTTGGCTTCCAAATGTTTTTGTTTATTAGAATCATTATTATAATAGTCATAAACTTCGGCATCAGTTGTCCGTACTTTAATTTTGTTACCTTTGTAGGTGGATAGTATGTTATACGCACCTCTACCCAACCACTCCATCTCAAATTGTACTTTTCTAAAACTACTCATAACTCTTATTATTTAATGTGTGTAACAAAGATATATATAATAATCCATATAACAATAAATTATATGGATTATTTTTAAATTAAATAGATATGTTAATTGGTTTATTAGCTTCTAAGATAAAACTTGTTTCACCAAATTTTGTATTTAAAGCTTCTAATAAATCCTCATTAGTATAGTTTTTTTCATCATTTCTTTCAGCGTGAACAATTGGTGTTATTACTTCAATTATTTGTTCATTACTTAAATCTGTAACAATTGTCATATTTTCTTCCAAATATGCAGTTGTATTTACGATTACTAATTTTAAATTTTTCATAATTCTTATAGTGTTTAATGTGTGGAACAAAGATACAAAACCTTTATTGAATATCCTAATTTATTTTGATATTTAATTCATATTCATTTACAAAATGTTGACAGAAATTTTTTATCTCATTTGAAGTTATTCTAATTAATGAACCACAACTAATGTTTTCATTAATATAATGTTTTCGTGTAGCTTCAAATAAAGTATAAAAACGATAATAAAAAGGTTCTGTTCCAAACCAACCACAAGTATTTATATTACTATAAATATTATTTTTATTTTCTTTCAATTGTGGATTGTTTTCCACAAAACTAATTAATTCAGTAACTATCATAATTTCCCTATTGTTTAATGATTAATATTCAATTCTTAAATTTGTATTGGATAATGGTAATCCACAATTCCCAAATTGTGTTAACCCATTATCTAAAGATTCCATATTTCCCAAAAATATAGATGTATAATTTGTATAGGCATCTAATAATTGAATTTGTTTTACGCCAATAAACAACGCTTCAAACATATATAAAGATTCTTTAGGGTTTTTATAAAAATAAAATCTATAAAATTTTTGTCGTTTTTTTCCATAAACATGAATATTTGCTTTTTCATTAAATTGATTTTTACTTAATGGTCTACCATTATTAGTGACTAAACCTAATTCCTTAAAATCTCTAAGTAATCTAATTTGTGAAAACTCAAATAATTCATTAAATTTTACCTCATCAAAAATAGTACCATATACCATATATTGAGTAATATTGTTTTCACTTATTTTTGCACAACGATAATGTGAATGTGGTTTCATAACACTACACTCAAAAGTAACTTCAACATTACCTTTTAAAACTACTAAATCTTCTTTTTTCATAACTCTTATTATTTAATGTGAAACAAAGATACAAAACCTTTATTGAATATCCTAATTTATTTTACTTAAAGTTTATAATGTATTAAATATAAATTTAACACGACTTTTTAAATCTTTATTGATAGTCAATTCAGATACTCTCCCCCAACCACTACTCCATTCAAACGAAAATTCGCTTACAAAGGTTAATTTTCGTATATGTTTACCATATTCATCTATTATATAGATATTATCCCCTAAATATAATTCTTGTTCTCCAACTGTAATTGATTTTAATACGCTCATAACTCTTATTTTTTAATGTGAAACAAAGATACAAAACCTTTATTGAATATCCTAATTTATTTTAATAATTAATTCAATTATCTTTTACTTAAAATTTATTATCCTTATTGATATGTCAATAAGACGTACTAAATTTTAAATACCTTTAGAATACTATACTACATAATATCTATTAATAAAAAAAGGGAACACTTATATCCCCTCTTCTAACCAATTAAACTACACGTTATGAAGATATAGTATTTTAAAATAATTCTTGTACCTTAACATTTTTATATTTTTCAATCAACTCATTATGCATAGATGGATTTAATGGTTGTAATCTTACGAAAAAACTAGTTAACTCTAAATCTTCACGCTTTTTACTACCAAACTTAATACATCTAATACCCGTTTCAATTTTTCTAATACAAATTGATTCTATTGAATTCTTTTTATAATTTGCCATAATTTTAATGTGCTAAGTTAAACATTTTTTTACCCATATTTTCATCAATTATTACCCATTGATTACTACCACCAGTCCAATCTTTACGGTGTTTAGCAGTTCGATATAACAAACTAAATGTTGAATTATAATTTGAACCTCTAATGTCAGATAATGAAAAATAATATAGTTCTCCTTTATAATCAAAAAAACCTGTAATATCAAAATGACCTATACTAAATTCAATATTAGTTGCATCTATAATTTTCATCTCTTTTTTCATTTCTTTTTTAAATTCAGAAACGAAAATTTTGAATTGTTGTGTCTTTTCTGAACTACTTTCAAATTCAGTTGTTCTTAATATTTGTCCAATTTTTTTCATAGCTCTTATATTTTTAATGTGTGTTACAAAGATAATTATTATTTTCTAATTATCCTAATTAAATATGATTTTATTTTCTAATTACATTTAAACTAGAATCCCTAATGGAGGAAATATATTTCATCCATTCTGTAAAATCTGTAATAATGTTCTTTGGGTAAATTGTTGTTGTTTTCATAATTTATATTATTTAATGTGAAACAAAGATATATAATCTTTATTGAATATCCTAATTTATTTTAACTATTATTAAATAAAAGATTTTAAATATTTAATTGGAACAATATTTAATAATTCATCTATTGCAGTTAAATCCCCCATTTCAATATCTTCTTTAATTCGTTTTAAAGAATGATTAACTAATTCTTGTTTTGGTGTTAAATATCCATCTTTTTTATAATCTGAAAGATGTTTCATTAATACACTTAAACAAACAGTATTTCCAATAAACTTTTCTGAATCAATACCAACACTACCCAACGAATCTCCAATAATAATTCTATTGTCAATTAATGAATTATTAATATCATTCTCATCACGATAAGCAATGAATCTTTTACCTTTTTTTAAAATTTTCATAATATATATTTTTAATGTGAAACAAAGATACAAAATCTTTATTGAATATCCTAATTTATTTTGTTTTAAAAATAATTTTCTTTACTAAAATATATCCCGAATTAAAACTATCTCCAAATATTGTAGTACCCAACAATCCACCACGTTTAATATTATTAAAACAAACAGTTTTTATTACATCTCTATATAAAATAGTGTCGCCTCCTTTAATATCTGAAATATGTGTTTCTATTATATCGTAATTCATAATTATTTTAATTTAATATCCAAAGATAATTTATGTGAATAAAATCTAATTAATCTATCAAATTCTTTTTCAACAAACATTTCATATACAGTAGTATTAGAAAACTCCATTAAACTATATGAATTAATATTGAAAAATTTATAATTATTTTCAGTCAATAACCTAAGAATTTCAGTATATGCAAGTTTAGGAAATAACCCAATATTGAAATCTAATTTATCATTATCATTCGTAACCATATCCTCATAAAAAGATAATATAGGTGAAAAAATGTCACCATTCGTACTGAAAAAAGCATCATCAGGAATATTGTTATCCCTCATAAATGTATACATTTCATTAGGTTTAACAAATGTTAAGTCAACCTCAATTAATACTTTCTTTGTTTTAGGTGTTCTTTTAGCTAAATCAATATTAGCATTATTTAATCCCTCGATTATCAATTCTTTAATATTATTCATAACTCATATTATTTAATGTAAAACAAAGATAAATAAAATAATCCATATAACAATAAATTATATGAATTATTTTTAAATTATTTTTCTATTGGTAAAGGATTTCTTATAATGAAAATAAAAAGTTCATTATAAGCCATTAGAATATTATTACTAAGTGTTGAATGTGTAATAATGTATGTTAAGTCATTATATTCTGTATTAGTTTCATCAAATGAATACCTTAGAAAATCAACAACCGATAATAACCAATTCCAATCACTATTAAATCTTAAAATATCAAAAGTATTATTACTTTCATTTGGTAAACTTAAAACCTCATCACTATCAAACCAACCTAAATCAGTTTTTTGCATACCAATATAATTGGCTATTTTAATGTTATTTTCACAATTCATAACTCTTATTATTTAATGTAAAACAAAGTTATATAAAATAATCCATATAACAATAAATTATATGGATTATTTTTAAATTATTTTTCTATTGGTAAATTATTCCCATCAATGAATTTAATTACTTCATTGTAAGCCATTGTTATATTATTATCAATAGTTGAATCTTGTAACTTATATGTTAATAATTCAAAATCTAAATTATTATAGTCAAATAACCCATTAAGAAAATGAGTAACCGATAATAACCAATTCCAATCGTTGTCAAACCTTAGCTCATCAAATGTATTATTACACTCGTTTGGAAGCCGTAGTACTTCTTCGCTGTCAAACCAGCCCAAATCAGTTTTTTGCATACCAATATAATTGGCAATTTTAATGTTATTTTCACAATTCATAATCTTATAGTGTTTAATGTGTAACAAAGATAATAAAACTATTTCAATTATCCTAATTATAATTGAAATAGTTTTTGATTTATTTATTCCTCTAATTTAAACATAACAAATTCATAATCATTAGGAATATCATTTGATACACTTATTAAATCACGTGACCATTTACCAATTAATTCTGTATTGCCTTGAACCTTAGATATATTAATATGAAAATCACCACCACCACGACCATTGCCCTCACAAGTTAATAATGGTAAAGGGTGTATAATTAAATTATGTTTTTTACATTTTTCACTTTTAGTAATGTATTGTTTTTTAGAATGATTAACTATATATTTATATACTTTATCTGTTACTTTTGCATCAACTTCTTTTTTATTAATACATCTATCATATAAATTTGTTTTTCGTTGTTTACACTCATCAGCATAATCACCAGCCCAAACAATACGTTGAGGAGTATTTGCAATTAAATTTTCAATAGCTTCAACAAAGTTATTGCCAATATAAGAATGTTCCATCAACTTTGCACCATTACCACAAGAATGAGGGTCTATAAAACATTTTACTGTTTTTGCATTTTCATTCAAAATAATGCCTTTATAATATTGTCCCATAATAGTTTTTTTTTAGTTATAAAAATTAAATAATTTTTTCAATAAATCCACCGTGTAGAAATATATCACTCATTGTTAATTCATCGTTATTTGTTACCTTGCCTAAACAATATTCAAGTATCTCCTGTTTATGTTCTGAAACATTAAACGTATCAATAACTTTATACCTAATCGTTCGTTTAGCGTTATTATTATCAATAGCTAAAAACTCATTATTTTCATACGTCCATACATCAAATGAATTTATTTCATTTAATCCTACTGAACCATCATTTAATTCAATACCTTGTAATATTAATTTCATAATCTTATAGTGTTTAATGTGAAACAAAGATATGTATAATATTTGAATAAACAATTAATATTCAAAAATATTATGTAAACTATGTAAATTAAATGCTACTTCTAATCCTAATTTAATAACATCTTTTTTAGAAACGTCCTTAACAGTTTGAATATCAATATATTCACGCCAAAGAATTTTATGTGTTGGTAAAGGTATTTGACTACCTAAATAAGGTAAATGAATATTAACAATTTCAATTCTATTATATACTACATTGTTAATTTCTATATCAAAATAAATAGTTCTTTTTGTAGTTACTTCAGTCGTTTGACTTCTTTTTAAAATTTTCATATTATCTAATGTTAAATTGTTTGTTTGTCTTATGACATTACAAAGATACAAATAATAAACCATACAACAATACATTATATGGTTTATTTTTTATTTTAGTCTTCTTCTTCTATTCGTTCAAATCCATATTCGTATGCGTGAAAATCTATTGCAAACCATATTTGCTCCATAGTTGCATCATTAACTAATGCGGATTCTAAAACATTTAAAGCTTCAGCATCATTGCAGTTAAACTTAGATTGAACATCTGAAATGCTCCATAAGTTAGCTACTTGATAACCATTTTCTTGTAATAATTTTCTTGCTTCTGCAATTTCTTCTGACGTATTCATAACTCTAAAATTTAATTGATTAATATTTCTCTCCGACAAAGATACAAAACTTATATTGATATTCCTAATTAAAAATGAAAATAATTGAAAATAAATTAATTTAATAATAATCAAAGATTTCCATTGTCAATTGAATTATTATTTGTACCTTTATATCGTAGATAGGAAACTGATACGGGTCTGATATGAAAATATCGAAAGAGTATACTCCAACCTACCTTATACTTTTTTTACATAATAAAAAACTTATTAACAATCAAATGTTAATAACTAAATTAGGATATGTTATTTATTATTCGTAACTTTATAATGGTGCTATAAACTTTTTTTAATGAAAAGTTTTAAAAACTTATTAACAATCAAATGTTAATAACTAAATTAGGATATGTTATTTATTATTCGTAACTTTATGATGGTGCTATAAACTTTTTAATTATAACTATACAAAAAAGCAAAGATAAGAATAAAATCCTACCTTTGCAAATTTAATTATTAACAATCCTATGATAGTTCTTTGTTAGTAACTTTATTCTAAATTTTATTTAGATTCGTTTCAACGTCTAATTTACTAACATTAATAATAAAATCATTTGTATCAACATTCTCCTTATTAATACCTTTGGTACCTTTGCCAGTCATTAATTTATATTTTAATCCTATAATAACATTTTTTTCATCTAAAAATCTTAAATCGCTTTCATCTCCATTTATAACTTTAAAACCTTTATATTGATTAGGTAATTCACTTTCTTTTTTTACACCGAAAACCATAGCAACATTTACAATACCTTTATTTAATAAAGATAAAGAAATTTCTTTATTATCTTCACTCATTGAAAAAGTTAAATGATAATTTTTAGGCAAAACTTTATTAAACCTAATATGGTTTTTTGTATAATCGTAAAATGTAACATTAGGGAACATCTCAAAAATATTCAATCCATTATCCAACTTTATTTTTTCAAATGGAATATCCGAAGTACCATTTAAACGAATAGCGAAATCTTTATATCTCAATACGTTTACTCCATTTTTTTTGTATTGTTTTTCTCCGTCAATTAATTTATGTAATCTTTCAGCCTTAGTAATTTCTTTTACCAATTGATTCATAAATAATTTTCTATCGCCTAAATAATATTCGGTTTTGTTTCTTTTACCGTTTTGAACCTCATCAAAACGAGCCGAACCACTACCAAATAAGCAAGCCTTAGCACAACCCTTTGAAGCGTGGCTACAAAGGTTAATACCTTTGCTGTTTTGTGTGTGTGGTGCTAAATACATTATATACGTAGTATAACCCATTTTCTCCCCTTTGGTAGTCTTAGCGTTGGACGTACTTAATAAATTTGTTGGTATTCTAAAGTTTTTCATAACTATATTTTTTAGTGAGATACAAAGATATGTAATTTATTCTATATAATAACATAAAATCTAAAAATAAATGAAAATAAATTTTTATTAAAAATAAATACACAAAAATTAGGAATATCAATAAAGTATAACTACCTTTGATATGTAGGTAGGGAACTGATACGGGTCTGATATGAAAATGTCGAAAGAGTATACTCCAACCTACCTTATACTTTTTTTACATAATAATTACCTTATTTAGAATCATTTTAAATAACTAAAAAATTAGGAATATCAAAATTAATTTTATTCATTTGTAATCTAAGTAAAATATAAATTAAAATAATGTGCGTAAAATTTGGATATATAAAAAATTATAGTTATCTTTGTTTATTACACTGAATCAAATATGCTCGTATCTTAAAGATATGGGCTATTTTTGTTGTTGGTAAATTTTGGGAATGTTTCACGTGAAACATTGTGGGTGAACTTATGCCAAAAATTTGAGATGGAAAAAATATGTATATGTTTCACGTGAAACATTATGGGGAACTTATACCAAAAATTTGAGATGAAAAAAAAATATTTAAAGTGTGTAAACACTATCAAGTTACATAGACGTTTTTCAATAAACATCTTATACCTCATAACGTCCAATTTTTAATCTATTAAACTATAAATATGGTCTAAAATAACTATTTCCCATATTTTGGGTATAGCATCAATACTATATTCCCACTTTTTACCACAAAATAACATAATTTGGGATAAAAACCTCAAATAATCCTTGCGTGAGCAATAGTTTTCGTTTAAGAACATTAAAATACATAAATGATACTATATAGTGTCCATAGTGTTCTATGCTCTTTAGTTGTACACAAATGTGTACATAGGATGTTTTAATTATATGACTGTGTATTAATGTATGTATATATTATTTGTGATATGACTAATATTAATATATATGTATATATAATATATGTGTATATAATGGATGTGAATATATATGGATAATATTTTATTTCTTCTGGATGTACACAATTGTGTACCTATTTATACTTTATTTTATTTTTAATTATGTTAATGATAATTATACGTCAAATGGGATTATTTAGTGTTTAGCTTATGTGTCGAATAATTATATTTTTTTATTAGTATGGTTATTGTTTATGTATTATAATTTTAGAATATTATTACATTTTCTTTCTAGTTCTATTAATTTTTTTGGGGATATTCTTAGTATTATATGTGCGTTAGCTGCTGCGTATTCTTCTAGTGTAATAAATTCTGATTTAATTTGCTTATTATGTATATATGTTTTGGTATATTTTCCATTATATATTTGGGTGTATAGTATTGGTTCTGTCATGTTTCCGAACATTACTTTAAATTTATGTTTTATATATTTCATAGTGTTTATGTTTATGTATAATTTTATTTTTTAATTTATGCATGTACACAATTGTGTACCTATTTATAGTTTATTATTATTGAATAGTATTTTATTATTGTTGAATAGTATTTTATGTTGTTTATTGTTTATTATGTATATTTTTAGACATTAAATGTTTTATTAATTAATTTACTATATCCATATTCTTCTTCATAACCAATTCGTTTTCCATTATTATAAATACATTTAAACCATATATTACCATAAAATGTATATCTTTTCCAGTAACCATGGGGTTTATTTTTATCATTATATGGTGTTATATCTTTTTTGTTATTCATAAGTGATAGTTTTTAGTTAATTTACTATATCCATATTGTTCTTCATAACCAATTACTTTCCCATTATGACAAATACATTTAAACCATATATCACTAGGCCAATAATACACTTCCCAATACCCATGTCGTTGCCCTTTAGCATTTCTTGGTGTTATATCTTTTTTGTTATTCATAAGTGATAGTTTTTAGTTAATTGTTTATAACCATAAGGATAACCATAATATTATTCATAACCAATTGCGTTACCATTATGGAATTTACATTTATAATGTAAATTACCGTTGGACCAATATGATTCCCAATAACCATGAGGTTGACCTTTACTATTTTTTGGTCTCATAAATTTATTCATAAGTAATATCTTTTATTTAATTTACCATCGTAATGATAAAATTCTTCATAACCAATTTCTTTACCATTATGAAAAACACATTTATATTGTGGTTGACCAGAACTAAAATATCGTTCCCAATAACCATGAGGTTTACCTTTAGTATTTCTTGGTTCTATATCTTTATTGGTAATCATAAGTAATATCTTTTAATAAAGGTTAATTTACTATCATTATAATCATAATATTCTTCATAACCAATTTCTTTTCCTTTATTATAAACACATTTATAAAGTAATTCACCATTACCCCAATACCGTTCCCAATATCCATGTGCTTGACCTTTATTATTAACTGGTTTTATATCTTTGTTGCTCATAAATAATATCTTTTTTTATTTAATTTATTAGAAGAATAACCATACCATTCTTCATAATAGTTAATAAGTTTACCATTATGGAAGTTGCATTTAAACCATAATTCACCATTAGTTCTATATACTTCCCAATAACCATGTGGTTCCCCTTTATTATTAAAGGGGCTTATATCTTTATCGCTGCTCATAAGTAATATTGTTTAATTAAGGTACCATTAGGTTTATAACCATAAGGATGCCCATAATATTCTTCATATCCAATTCGTTTTCCATTATGGAAGTTGCATTTAAACCATTGGGCCAATATCTTTCCCAATAACCATGATATTGCCCTTTAGCATCAAAGGGTCTTATATTTTCTTTAATATTCATAAGTGATAGTTTTTACTTAATTTACCGTTAAGTAAACCATATCATTCTACATATCCAATTCGTTTACCATTATTATAAACACATGTATAAAGTAATTCACCATTACCCAAATACCGTTCCCAATATCCATGTTTTTTACCATTAATATAATAACCCTTAGAATCTAATTTACCATTGGTCCAATAATTTTCCCAATAACCATGAGGTTGACCTTTAGCATTTCTTGGTGTTATATTTTTATCTTTATTCATAAATAATAACTTTTATTGAATTTATCAGAAAAATAATATTCTTTATAACCAACTAATTCACCATTAGTTCTATATACTTCCCAATAACCATGATATTGCCCTTTATTAACTGGAGTTATATTTTCTTTAATATTCATAAGTAATAATTTTTAGTTAATTGTTTATTACAATCATTATAATGATAAAATTCTTCATAACCAATTTCTTTACCATTATGATAAATACATTTATATTGTGGTTGACCAGAACTAAAATATCGTTCCCAATAACCATGTCGCTGACCTTTAGAATTTCTTGGTGTTATATTTTCTTTAACTCTAGTCATAAGTTAAATCGTTTAGTTAATTTATGAGAAATGGAGTATTGTTCGTCATAACCAATTTCTTTTCCATTATGATAAATACATTTAAAGAATAATTCACCATTACCCCAATACCGTTCCCAATATCCATGTGGTTCCCCTTTAGCATTAAATGGTGTCATATTTTTATCTTTTTTCATATATAATAGCTTTTAGTTAATTTATAATTACTAAAGTAATCGTAATTTTCTGCATAACCAATTCGTTTTCCATAATAGTAAACACATCTATATGCTAAATCACCATCACTCCAATATCGTTCCCACAATCCATGTTCTTTACCATTATGATAAATACATTTACAATCTATTTTACCGTTGGACCAATATGATTCCCAATAACCATGAGGTTGACCTTTATTATTTATTGGTTTTATATCTTTGTTCATAAGTGGAATATTTTTTTAATTAATTTACCATTATATCTATAATCTTCTTCATAACCAATTTCTTTACCATTATTATAAATGCATTTATATTGTAAATCACCATTGGACCAATGCCATTCCCAATAACCATGTTGTTGACCTTTATCATTATATTGTATTATATTTTTATTCATAAGTTATATCTTTTAGTTAATTTACTATCATTATAATCATAATATTCTTCATATCCAATTCGTTTTTCATTATGATAAAAACATTTATACATTAAATTACCATTTGACCAATACACTTCCCAATAACCATGTGGTTCCCCTTTAGTATTTCTTGGTTTTATATCTTTATTCATAAATAATATCTTTTTTCACTTAATTTACCAGTAAGACAACAATACCATTCTTGATAACCAATTCGTGAACTATTTTTATCTTTGTTTTTCATAAATAATATCTTTTAAATTTTAATTTACCATTATATCTATAATCTTCTTCATAACCAATTACGTTACCATTATGAACAACACATTTATAACGTAATTCACCATTCCACCAATACACTTTCCAATAACCATGTGCTTGTCCTTTAGTATTTCTTGGTTTTATATCTTTATTCATAAATAATATTTTTTACTTAATTTACCAGAAATATGATAATTTTCTGCATAACCAATTTCTTTACCATTATGATAAAAACATTTAAACCATAAAATATTGTTGCACGAATAATATTCCCAATAACCATGTTTCTGACCTTTAGCATTTTTTGGGGTTATCTTAACAAAATAGTTCATAAGTGATAAAATTTAATTAAATTACCGTTATATTCATAATGTTCTTCATAACCAATTGCTTCACCATTATGATAAACACATTTATACTCTATTTTCCCTTCCATCCAGAATACATCCCATAAGCCATGAGGTTGTCCTTTAGCATTTCTTGGTGTTATGTCTTTATCGCTCATAAATAATATCTTTTAGTTAATTTACTATCATTATAATCATAATATTCTTCATATCCAATTCGTTTTCCATAATGGAAAACACATTTATAAAATAAATTACCATTGGTCCAATAATATTCCCAATAACCATGTGCTTGCCCTTTAGCATTATATGGTTTTATATCTTTGTTGCTCATAAATAATATCTTTTTTTATTTAATTTATTAGAAGAATACCCATACCATTCTTCATAACCAATTTGTTTCCCATTATAATAAAGACATTTATAATATAAACAACCATTACCCCAATAGGATTCCCAATAGCCATGAGCTTGACCTTTAGTATTTCTTGGTCTTATATCTTTTTTGTTATTCATAAATAATATGTTTTTTTACGTAATTTACCATCACGAGAATAATCTTCTTCATAACCAATTACTTTACCATTATGATAAACACATTTAAACAATAAATTATTGTTACTCCAATATCGTTCCCAATAACCATGAGGTTTACCTTTAGTATTTCTTGGTTTTATATCTTTGTTTCTCATAAATAATATCTTTTTTCAATTAATTTACTATCACTATTATAATCTTCTTCATAACCAACTACTTCTCCATTATTAAAAACACATTTACACCATAAATTACCACCCCAATACCATTCCCAGTAACCATGGGGTTGATTTTTATTATTATATGGTGTTATATCTTCTTTAATATTCATAAGTAATAGCTTTTATTAGAATAATAACTATAATATTCTTCATATCCAATTAGTTTACCATTATGATAAACACATTTAAATAATAAGTCACCATTATAACGATAAATCTCCCAATATCCATGTGCTTGACCTTTAGTATTTCTTGGTCTTATATCTTTATTCATAAGTGATAAAATTTAATTAATTTACCATCAGATTTATATAATTCTTCATAACCAATTTCTTTATCATTATGGAAAATACATTTATAATGCATTTTACCATTATAACGATAAATCTCCCAATATCCATGACATTGCCCTTTAGCATTAACTGGTCTTATATTTTTACTCATCATAAATAAAATGTTTTAAATTTTATTTTACCAGAATATTCATAAACTTCTTCATATTCAATTTCTTTACCATTATTAAAAACACATTTATAATGCATTTTACCGTTGGACCAATATTGTTCCCAATAACCATGTGCTTGACCTTTAGCATTTTTTGGTGTTATATCTTTAATCATAAGTGATAATTTTTAGTTAATTTATCAACATTAAAATTATAAAATTCTTCATAACCAATTTCTTTATTATTATAATAAACACATTTATAACATAAATCACCGTTAAACCAATAGGATTCCCAATACCCATGTGCTTGCCCTTTAGCATTATATGTTTTTATATCTTTGTTCATAAATGATAATTTTTAGTTAATTTATTATCAAGAAAGTAATCGTAATCTTCCTCATAACCAATTCGTTCATCATTATTATAAATACATTTAAAACATAAATGACAGTTGAACCAATATTCCCAATAACCATGTGCTTGACCTTTAGCATTAAATGGTAGTATATTTTCTTTAACTCTAATCATAAATAATATCTTTTAAGTATTAATTTATTAGAAGTAAGATATATTTCTTGGTATCCAACTTTTAGTCCATTATTCCAGAGACATTTATACCATAAATAACCGCTGGACCAATACCTTTCCCAATAACCATGAGATTCCCCTTTAGCATTTCTTGGTTTTATATCTTTATTCATAAATGATAAGATTTAGTTAATTTACTTGATTTACCACCATCATTAAATTCTTCACTATAACCAATTATTTTACCATTATTATGAATACGTTTAAACCATAATTTATCACTAGACCAATATACTTCCCAATATCCATGAGGTTGGGATTTATCATTAAATGGTATTTTATCTTTATCGTTGTTCATAAGTTAAATCGTTTAAGTTTTAATTTTTCATATGGTAAATATGTTTCACCATATCCAATTCGTTTACCATTATGGTAAACACATTTAAATAAAAAATAGCCGTTGCCCCAATAGGTTTCCCAGTAACCATGTTTTAATCCTTTAGCATTAATTTTATTCATAAGTAATTTATTAATATAATAAAGTTATTATTATTCATGACCAATTGGTTTACCATTATGAAAAATACGTTTATACCATAGATTACCGATATACTTCTCAATAACCATGAGATGGCGCTTTATAGCGATTCATATTTAATAAAAAAATCTCATACAAATAAATGTATGAGAGTTTTTTATTTGTTATTTTTTATTATGATTGACAAGTCAACAATGAGAAGTATTGGTCAGCATTTAATGGAACAATATCACCTTCTGGTTCAACATCTTTATTCATCTCAACTAAAAGGACATCACCTTGTCTTTTAAGTTCTTTGATGTGAGGAATAAGGTTCTCATGTATTCTAAAGGTGGATGCAACAGCTTCTAACGGACTATCTTTATACGTGTCTTCAATCCATAACCAATGTTCTTTATTGGTTGATGTACACCAACATTTAAGTACATATAGTTTTTCACCATCTAAACCTAATTTAGTTCCATCGACTTCATGAACCTCATAAATGTTATCATATTCAACATCTTCCATTTGGTTACCCAATATATCAAATTGTTTATGTTTAACTTTTTTACCTTCTGTTTTAATACGTTTATGTCCTAACTTAGAAATCATTTCACCAATATCAATTGAACCAAAAACTTTAGCTTGGAATATTTTATTTTCGATTTTAAATGATTCTAAATAAGTAAACGGTTCCACTTCATCATAAAAATCTAATAATGTTTTAAGGATATCTTCACATTCAAACTCTGTTGCATCGTAAGGAATAATTTGATTCTCACCCTTTGCTGGGATTCTAAAAGGTTCAATAAACCTTTCGATAAATCTTGTTTTGTTAGTGAACTGTCCTTTAAGAAATCTAACAACATCTCTATTTGTTACGTCTACAAAGAAATGCTTTTTATTTACATCTAAATCTAATTCAACATTGAATTTGTTATACTTAATGATAACATCATAATCAATTGCTTTCGCATCTTTTTGTTCTCCTTCTTTTTTCATTTTACTTTAGTTTAAAATTGTTTTACAAATGTATATATTTTTTTTTAATTATACAAACTTTTTTTAATTTATTTTTTATTTTATTTTACTTACTACTTTATTTACTTATTATCTCATATCCGTTTAGTTTTAAATTGTTTTACAAATGTATATATTTTTTTTTAATTAACCAAGCTTTTTTATTATATTTTTTTCAATATAATTAATAATCTTTTCAATATCTTCTCTTGAATAAAACTTACCTATAATTTCACCATCAGCATATAGTAAATATGATATTTTTTTTTCACCTTGTACATCATCTATAAACCCATGAGCAACTCTTAAATTAACACCATTTAAATTTTTTTTAATTAACGGATTATCATAATTAAACATATTAGTTCGTATATCCTTATTTAACGAACCAAATGTAGGACCGTCACTATAGTTATTTTCAATTTCTGTGTTTAATTCACTTACTTCATCACTAGTTAAAAAACCACCCTTTATATTATTTTGTACTACATAATCTTGAAATGTCGTTAAATCTAATTCGCTTGAGTTTTCATTCAAATATTGACGTATAGAAGTTGATATAAAATTTTTAATTCCCATAATAAAAGTTTATTTATAAATATTTGTTTTTTTTTTTTAAAAAATCCAACTCTTTTAATAAAAAATATTAGATATTATATCTTTTAATAATTATTTCACCATTATAATTATAATCTATTTCATATCCAATTCGTTTACCATTATGATAAACACATTTATAATATAATTCACCATCAATCCAATATGATTCCCAATAACCATGACATTGCCCTTTACTATTAAATGGTCTTATATTTTTATCTATGTTCATAAATAATAACTTTTAGTTAATTTACCATCAAAATAATCATACCATTCTTCATAACCAATTGGTTCATTATTATTATAAATACATTTAAAACATAAACGACCATTATCCCAATATTCTTCCCAATAACCGTGAGGTTGACCTTTAGTATTTCTTGGTTCTAAATTTTTATTGGTAATCATATATTATATATTTTAGTTCTTTTATTAGAATAATAACTATAATATTCTTCATATCCAATTTCTTTATCATTATGGAAAACACATTTAAAACCTAATTTACCGTTACCATCATAAACTTCCCAATACCCATATCGTTCCCCTTTAGCATTAACTTGGTGTATATTTTTGCTGCTGTTCATAAGTGATATCTTTTAGTTAATTTATCACCATAAGTATACCCATACCATTCTTCATATCCAATTTCTTTACCATTATAATAAAGACATTTATAATATAAATCACCATTGGGCCGATATATTTCCCAATATCCATGTGGTCGATATATTTCCCAATAACCACGTGGTTGGTCTTTAGCATTTCTTGGTTTTATATTTTTGTTAGTGCTCATAAGTGAAATATTTTAATTAATTTATCACAAGCATGATTAAAATATAATTCTTCATAACCAATTTCTTCACCATTATTGCAAACACATTTATACCATAACATATCACCCCAATATATTTCACAATAACCATGTGGTTCCCCTTTAGCATTTACTGGGTTTATATCTTTTTTAACTCTGTTCACAAATAAAATATTTTTTCAGTTAATTTACCAATATAATAATAATCTTCACAATAACCAATTCTAATTCCATTATTATAAACACATTTAAACCATAATTTACCATTATAAAAATATCCCTCCCAATATCCATGTCGTTCCCCTTTAGCATTATATTGTCTTATATTTTTATCGCTGCTCATAAGTAATATTATTAATTAAAAAATCCCATACAAAACTGTATGGGATTTTTTAATTTTACAATGATTAATTAATTAATCATATGCATTTTGCAATTTTTTTGTAATTGGATTC
>Ga0209491_10003263_pt1 | contig 27044 bp, 23 predicted proteins | sample BON02_FD_187213 | JGI IMG/M metagenome (GOLD analysis project Ga0209491, IMG submission 187213) | Freshwater microbial communities from Lake Bonney liftoff mats and glacier meltwater in Antarctica - BON-02 (SPAdes) (version 2) | ecosystem: Environmental > Aquatic > Freshwater > Ice > Glacier...
CGAGATCCTTCTGGAGATTGGTTTTGAGATTTTCAGGGAGGGACATGTGCAGAATTAGGTGAGTGACCAGCGGATAGTGAAGAGTTCTTCTTCCGAGGCCTTGGATTTGAGTTTCCCTTCGATGCTTTCGATGAGACGTTCGCGGCTGTTGACGATCTCGTCCTGGGCGTCGAAGAGGGAGCGGCGGCGTTCTTTGCGGTGGGATTCGAGGGCTTTGATTTGCTTTTGGCCGGCGAGCTTTTCTTCGAGGCTGAGGGCGGCCGAGGCGGCGCGGCGAGCTTCTTTGATCTGGCGGTCGATGTCCTTGATCTCGCGTTCGAGACCGACTTTCAAATCGTCGGCCCAGTTGTCGAGTTTGGTGGCTTCGGCTTCGAAGAATTCGGCATTGCGCTCGGAGATCTCGCGGCTGATGCAGGCTTGTTCCTTGCGAGTGAGGTCATCGAGGGTTGGTGGGGCCGTGGTGGTGAGTGCGCCCTGTGATTGTCCCGGGAGGGAGAGGAGGCGTTGGGCGGTTTCTGGGTCGAGCGTTTTGCCGTGATCGGTATGAGCGGCGAGGATGAGGTAGTCCTCGGTTTGGTCGAGGGACTGGACGGTGAAGCGGGTGGCGGTGAGCCAGCCGGATTGGCCGATGAAGGTTTCGAGGATGGAGATCTTGCCCTCGTGGTCGTCGTAGCTGAAGGCGATTTCTTCGGGAACGAGAGGGCGTTCCTTGGCGGTCGCGATGAGACGGCATCGGCGAGGGGGTGGCCGATGCGGTAGAGGTGGGCCTCGCCGGAACGGCGGGGGAGTCCGTAAAGCCCGAGGGGGACCTTGGACTCGATCTCAGGGAAAGGAGTGGAGAGCAGGCGGAAGGAGGCCTCGCCCTGGAAGTCGGCGTGGCCGTTGAGTTCGTGGCGGGTGAGGCGGATGAGCTGGCGCTCGAACTGGCCGAGGATGGCCTTGGAGTCTTCGTCGCGGATCTTGAGCTTTTCCCGGACTTCGTCGTCAAAGTGTTCAAGGAGCTTCTTCCGGGTGGTGGTCATGGCTTCATTGATCTCGAAGCTGAGTTCGAGCTGGAGTTCGTCGAAGGCATCCTTGATCTCATCCGGCTGGCGACACTGGCGGTAGATGGTGGCGATGAGTTTTTCGAAATCGATGCCGGAGCCGATGGCACCGAGGACTTCGTCGCTCGCTCCGAAGACACCCTCGAAGAGGTGGAATTTCTCGGCGAGGAGTTGGTAGACGCGTTGGTCGGCGGCGTTCTTTTTGTTGAGAAAGTTGACGACGACGACGTCGTGCTTTTGCCCGTAGCGTTGTTGGTCTTGTAGACATTGCGGAGGCGGTGTGCTTCATCGATGACGACGAGATCCCAGGGCGTGGCGACGATGTCATCGGCCTTGTTTCGAGCGAAGTGGTAGGAGCAGATGACGAGGTTGGGCTCGTCGGGCTGGAAAGGATTGCTGGAGCCCGCCTTGGTTGCCTGTTTGTAGGAACGGGCTTCGAGAATGGTGGCGGGGAGGAAGAATTTTTCTGCCAGTTCCTGGTGCCACTGCTTGCGAAGGTTCGAGGGCGTGATGATGAGGATACGGCGTTTGCGCTCGGCCCAGCGCTGGGAGAGGAGGATACCGGCTTCGATGGTCTTGCCGAGACCGACCTCGTCGGCGAGGAGGGCACCGTTTGAAAATGGTGAGTTAAAAGCAAAGAGCGCGGCATCGACCTGATGGGGATTGAGATCGACCTGCGCACCCGCAACCGCAGCGGCGAGCTTGCCCACGCTGTCCGAGGACCAGCGACGGGTCAGTTCGTAGGCGAGGTCTTTGGCTTGATGATCGGTCAGAGACATTCGGAAACCGGGAATGAACCAAGAGGAAAGAATTGGTGATTCTTTTAGGAAATGGCCTTGGAAATGCCATTTAGAAGTTGCATTATTTTTAGCGATGGGAGATGAGATCGGTTGTGTGATGTTCAAGGGTGCGGGCCAACGTTGCGGAACTTGAGTACGATTAGCTCGCTCTTTCAGCAGAAACATTTACAGGAAATTCAGAGCACCTGACTTCGACGGATGACGCTTCGTGCGGAATGCTGCGGGATGCAGGGTTTGGATGATTTTCAGGAAAACCGGAACAGGAAAGGGCATTGATACCTTCTCCTGATTCGGACTGGATTCACCTCGCCCGAAAACCCCTAAGTCATCGGCTGCGGTGCTTGCTTGTCGCATCCGCTTTCGAGCCGTAACCTCTCCGGTGTCGTGCCACAGCTCCAACTCCCTCGCTTGACCCTCATCTTTGACCGCGAAGGCTACAGCCCTCTTCAAAGAACTTTGGGAAGACAAAGACACAATTTGCCCCGGCCTGGAATCTTTCCCAGGAGCCGGCGAAGTGAGTCGTTCCGACCGCCATTCAGGAAGCCGGATGGAGCGAGGCCTGAGCTGATCGGAAGCGGTCGGTTCTGAAATCCGGGTCGGGGGATCATTGCGGAAAGGTGCCATCTCGGCGGGTCTGATTTCGCTGAGATTGTTTCTGATTGCTTCCTGGAGATCGATGATCTCTACCCCGGGGGGTGTCCGGCTACTTTTTGTTCACGCGTGAGAATTGCTTGAGGCGGAGGCCGTTGAGGGCGATGAAGCCGGTGGCGTCGTTTTGGTTGTAAGCTGCTTCCTGGCCGCCTTCCATGGTGGCGATGTGTTCATCGTAGAGGCTGTTCGGGGAGCGACGTCCGGCGTTGATGATGTTGCCTTTGTAGAGTTTCATGCGGACTTCGCCGTTGACTGTTTTTTGGGTCTCGGTGACGAGGGCCTGGAGGGCATCGCGTTCGGGTGCAAACCAGAAGCCGTTGTAGACCAGCTTGGCGTAGGTCGGGATGAGTCCGTCGCGGAGGTGCTGGGCATCACGGTCGACGGTGAGGGTCTCGAGGTCCTGGTGGGCTGCCAGAAGAATGGTGCCGCCCGGGGTTTCGTAGATGCCGCGGGACTTCATGCCGACGAAACGGTTTTCGACGATGTCGATGCGACCAATGCCGTGCTTCCCGCCGAGAAAATTGAGGACGCGCATGACGCCGTAAGGCGAGAGCAGGGTGTAGCCATCGCGTTCACCTTGAACTTCGAAATCACCGAGTTTGGTAATGATGTCGGCGAGGTTTTCGTTTTGAAGGCCGATGATGTTTCCTTTTTCGAAAAGGCACTGCAGATACTCGGGGGAGTCAGGGGCGTCTTCGGGTGAAACGGAGAGGACATACATGTCTTTGTCGGCCTCGGTGGAGCCGTCATACCAGGTGTCTTCGAGCGCGCCCGCTTCGAAGGAGATATGGAGAAGGTTGCGGTCCATGGAATAGGGCTTCTTGTTGGAAGCCTGGACGGCGATACCGTTCTTTTCGCAGTAGGCGATCATTTCGGCCCGGCCGGGGAATTCGGCGCGGAAGGTCTCGTCGCGCCAAGGAGCGATCATTTTGATCTCGGGGGCGAGAGCATTGAGGGCGAGTTCGAAGCGAACCTGGTCGTTGCCTTTTCCGGTCGCGCCGTGGGCGATGGCGTCGGCCCCTTCGGCGATCGCGACATCGAGCATGCCCTTGATGATGCAGGGGCGGGCGATGGACGTTCCGAGGAGGTAGCGGCCTTCGTAGACCGCATTGGCTTGGAACATGGGGTAAATGTAGTCGGCGGCGAATTCTTCCTTGAGGTCGCCGATGTAGCACTTGGAAGCACCGGTCGCGAGGGCCTTGGCTTCGAGTCCGTCGAGTTCCTCGCCCTGGCCGACGTCGGCACAGTAGGCGATAATTTCGGCGTTATACTTTTCCTTGAGCCAGAGAAGGAGGACAGAAGTGTCAAGACCACCGGAGTATGCGACAACAATTTTCATCGCCGACGGGGATAAGGCAGAGAGGCCGGATTGGCGAAAGTTTTTTTCAAGGGAGTTCGCCAATATCCTGGGGATCTCACTAAGGTCCCACTCGTGGGATTTCGGTATAGAGCGGCTCGGTGATGACTCTCAAAAACTGTTTTATGCCGGTCGTGAAATTGTGTGAGTAGGGGCCGCTGCCTTCGAAAGGATCTTCGACAGGAGTCCAGTCGTCATCTTTGAGGGATGAAGACTGCTCGACGATGTACTGGATGCCGGGAAGGCCTTCGAAGGAATACGAGCCTGAATCGGCTGCAACTGCCAGAACAGGGGCGACCGGGGTGAGATCGGCGACGAGGGTGAAGTTGTCGATTCCGACGTCCTTGCCATCGGCGGCATTGGAAAAGGGGAAGAAGTTCACTCCGATTTCGATGACTTCGCTGAGAATTTCGTCGGTGAGAGGGGTGTAGAGGTAGTCATCGATGATGCCATCATTGTCGTCGTCCACTGCGATATACCAGTCGCTGTCCCTGAAGGAATTCTCGGCACTCGACCAGCCCGGATCGTCGACTTCGAAGTAGTTGCTGTAGTAGAAGGTGTCTCCGGAGAAGAGGTAGAATTCGAAGCTATCGAAGCTGGCAGGATCTTCGACGAAGACGTTGCAAAAGACTCCGGCGACGCCCTGGGCAACGTAGTCACCGACAAAATAGCCATCGGATGAGTCGATATCGGCGAAGAGCGAGACTCCGAAGTCCTGGGTGAACTCAGCGTAGATCTCGGGATCTGCCTCGCTCCCGGGGCGTTTCCACAGGGGAAGCGAGCTGTCTCCTTCGAGTGAATAGTCGTAGAGTTTCCAGGTATCGGCGTTGTTTTTTTCGGTGAACGTCTCGTAGGCCCCGACGAGTTGGCCGTGGAGCGGGGTGCCCAAAAGAAGAAGGGAGAGAGGCAGAAAGGCTTTCATCATGGAATTAGACGGAAGGATCGGCGTTTTCCAGAAACTGAATTAGAAAATCGAGTCTTTTTCTGACTTCGGGGGTTTCGAGGAGGCGCTGGCGGTCGTTGGGGTCGTGGATGAATTGCTGGGCGAGGGCGTCCGAACAGGTGCCGGAATCGCCGGCGCGGTCGAGGGTTTCGTTGAGCTGGGCGATGACTTCTTCCGGGAAGCCGGAGAGGGCTTTATTCATGGCCTTGCGCAGGCGGGAGAGATAGCCGGCTTCTTCGGAGGCGGGGAGGGTGGTGTCAATAACGGGGCGGATGGAGGCGTATGGGTAGGGTTTTTCGGAGGTGTGCCAGCTTTCGAAATAGACGCGGATGACTCCGTGGAGGAGGAGGTTGGAGGTGCCTTCATCGGATTCGCGGGAGGCCCGGATGAGGCCGAGGGTGCCGACCGGAGCAGCGCAGCGCTCGGGGTCGCTGCTATCGTCTCCGAGGAGATTACCGACGCAGAACATACATTCCCCTTCGATGGCTTCCTCCAACATCTGCCGGTAGCGGGGTTCGAAGACGTGCAAAGGCAAAGCTCCGTGAGGGAAGAGAATGGTGTCCGGAAGGAGAATGACTCCGGCTTTATCGGGGATGTTTAGCGAGTTCATTGAGAGTTGGAGGGTTTTGAGGACTAAGAATTGGAATTGAGGAGCCGGCGGACCTTTAAGGGCAATACTTTGAAGTTGATGAAAGGTCCTGGGGGGTTCCTCGTCTGTTTCCGGAAATCTCAGTGACCAAGCTTTTGCTCCTTCCGCTTATTCTGTGGTTGAAATGCCTGCGGCTCAGCTTCTGCGAGGGCTTGATCGAGGTCGGCGAGGAGGTCGTCGAGGTGTTCGATACCGACGGAAAGGCGGACGAGTTCGGGTTTGATGCCGCCGGCGAGTTGTTGCTCGGGGGTGAGTTGGGAGTGTGTCGTGGTGGCGGGGTGAATGGCGAGCGATTTGGCGTCGCCGAGGTTGGCGACGTGGGAGAAAAGTTGAAGGGAGTTGATGAATTGGGCTCCGGCTTTTGCTCCTCCTTTGATGCCGAAGACGACGACGCTGCCGCCTTTGCCGCGAAGGTATTTTTCGTTCTTGGCGAACTCGGGGTCATCGGGGAGGCCGGGGAAGCGGACCCAATCGACGGACGGGTGGTCCTTGAGATGTTGGGCGACGGCGAGGGAGTTGTCGCAGTGGCGTTCCATGCGGAGGGGAAGGGTTTCGATTCCTTGCAGGAATTGCCAGGAGTTGTCCGGCGAGATGCAGGCACCGAGATTGCGAAGAGGGACGGTGCGCATGCGGAGGATGTAGGCGAGGGGGGCGAGCATGTCGGGGAGGTCGTGGCCCCAGCGGAGACCGTGGTAGGAGCCATCGGGCTTGTCAAAGAGGGGGTGTTTGCCGCCGGCCCAGTTGAAGCGGCCGGAGTCGATGACGATGCCGCCGAGGCCGGTTCCGTGACCGCCGAGCCATTTGGTGAGGGAGTGGACGACGATATCCGCGCCATGATCGAGAGGCCGGGTGAGGTAAGGGGTGGAGCAGGTGGCGTCCACGATAAGGGGGATGCCGTGGGCTTTGGCAATGGCTCCGACGCTGTCGAGGTCGGTGACTTCGAGGGCGGGGTTGGAGACGGTTTCGCAAAAGAGGGCGCGGGTTTTGTCGTCGATGGCATTGGCAAACTGTTGGGGATCCTGGGAGTCGACAAAACGGACTTCGATGCCAAGGGCTGGAAGGAGGTCGTTGAATTGGGTGTAGGAGCCGCCGTAAAGGTTACGGGCGGAGACGATGTTGTCACCGGCTTGGGCCAGGTTGATGATGGAGTTGAAAATGGCAGCGGTGCCCGAGGAGTGGGCAAGGCCGGCCATTTCATGGGCACCTTCGAGCAGGGCGATGCGCTTTTCGAGCACATCGGTGGTGGGGTTCATGAGGCGGGAATAGATGTTCCCGAGTTCGCGGAGGGCGAAGAGGTTGGCGGCGTGCTCGGTGTCTTTGAAAGTGAACGCTGAAGTCTTATAGATCGGGACCGCGCGGGAGTGGGTGACGCCATCGGGTTGGTGGCCTCCGTGAAGGCAAAGAGTTTCGTGTTTCATCCTGAAGATGGGTAACACGAATCGACGGGAAGGAAAATGATCTGTTGGTGTTCTCGCTAGCGGGTCGTCCAGCCGTATTTTTTTCGCCAAACAGTCAAGGCTTGCCGGATTTGTTCGGTCTCCCGGGTTGGGGAAAGTTCCCAGGTGAAGGGCATGCCTGGTTTGAAATACTTGAGGAGATCGTCGTAGGGGAGACTGCCGGTAAAGGGAACACGGTGGTCACGCTTGGGCCACCGGACGTCATGAAGGTGGGCTCCGATGAGGTAAGGTTCCATTTTCTTGAGCCATTGGGCGTGGTCGAGGAGTCCCAGGTTGTGTTTGAGTCCGACGTGCCCGAAGTCGTGCCAATAGCCGATTTGCGGGCAGTCTTCGAAGTGTTGTTGCAAGGCCACCATTTCGCGCTCGTCGGGGACGTCTTCGTATTTTGAGCGGGACTCGACGGCGAGAACGACGCCGGCTTTGCAGGCCGGTTCGATGAGTGATTCAAGAGTCCTGATGGCGCGTTGAAAATACTTGCCGCCGGACTTTTCGCGTTTTTTGACGCACTCGAGTTTGTCGTCGGCATATTGGGAGGTGAGCTGTTCGCCCGCAGCGACGCGCTTGGTGAGAGGACCGGTCCACTTTTTGTGAGGCATGGTGTGAACCGATCCCATATGGAGGACGACGTATTTTGCTTGGAAACGATTGGCCATTTCGAGGGTCTTGAGTGTCTCTTTGTAGGCGCGATTCCGCTCGTCGGGATTGTCCGAGGTAAATTCGTAGGCGTCGGGCGCGTCGATCATGACCTCGGTGGGCGAGGGGAAGTAGTTGTGGACACCGACACAGGTAAATTTCCCGGCCTCGAAAGCGCGTTGGATGCCGGGGAGCTTGGTCACGGTCATGCCGTGAGAGAGTTCGAGGGTGCTGAAGCCGAGATCGAGGATTTCATCGACCATGGCCTCGCCATCAGTGTGACGGGAGTTGTTCCAACAGGTGGAGAAGGCGAGCATTGCGGAAGGTTGAAGTGATTGGTTGGAAGTTGGCAGTCCGGGTTGAGGGGCGATGGACCAGATTGTGGGCTCAGAATTTAGTCTCAGCTCCTTGGGCTTTGGGTGATGCGGTTCGGCTCCCCTAGAGTTTTTCGACGATGCAGTAGAAGGCACCGGTTTCGCCCTTGGCGGACTTGAAGATGGGGGCGAGTTGGTGGGAGCCTTTGGTGAGTTTGGTGTTGAAGGTGATGACTGATTCCTGGTCGCCAATTTCCCGGGTGGCCACTTCTTTGCCATCGATTCGGAGGGCGGCGGAGGTGGCCTTGATTTGGACCCCTTGGGCAGTGCGGAAGGCTTTTGAAGCGCCGGGGACATTCTCTCCCGGCGGGAGGGGGGCGTTGATGGGGTGGTTGGCTTCGGCGGGCCAGCGGCGAAGGGAGATTTTGTAGTTCCCTTCTTTGAGGACTTTGATGGCCCAGTGTCCGGGGAACTTTTTCGCGTTGGAGCCTTTGGCCTGCCGGACCATTGCCTGGTTCCAGGGTGGGCTGGTATCGAGCCAATCGTGGGCGGTCATGGTGACGACGGGATGGTCGGGGTGGCCGAGATGGATTTCGGTCGTTTGTGCGAAGGTGGGGGAGAGTTCGGCCCACCAGGCATCGTAGAAGTCGCGCATCTTTTTGACCTGGGCCGGGTTGGCTTCGGCGATGTCCGTGTTTTGACCTGGATCGACTTTGATATCGTAGAGTTCCTTGCCGTTGATGAGGCGATATTGCGAAGACATGACGGCGGACTGCCGCCATTTGACCGGGTCGACGACGCGCTGGGAGTCGGTGATGAGCATGCGCTCGACGCGCTTGTATTCAATTGTTGGATTGAAGACCTGGTGGAGGGGCCAGCCGTCGAATTTCACCTCTGCCGAGTTCTTGACCTTGCAGACGTCGAGGAGGGTGGGGACGATGTCCACAGCGTGGCAGAGTTCCTTGAATTCGACATGTTTATTGAGCCCGGCGGCGGGCCAGTGGATGAAGAAGGGGACGCGGTGTCCGCCATCGTAGGGGGAGCCTTTTTTGCCCTTCATGCCGGCGTTGAAGATTTCGTCGCCACCGGCGGTGCCGTTGTCGGTGGTGAAGATGAAGATGGTGTTATCGGCGATGCCCAGGTCGGCAATGAGTTTGCGGGTGGCGCCGACGTTGTCATCGATATTGGTGATCATGCCGAAGAAGGCGGCGATCCCGTCCTTTTGGCCCTGGTAGATGTCCAAGTATTTTTGAGGACAATGGAGCGGGCCGTGAGGGGCGTTGGTGGAGATGTAGGCGAGGAAGGGCTTTTTGTCCGAAACGGATTTCTTGATGAAGTCGTGGGCGGCCTTGAAGAAGACATCGGTGCAGAAGCCTTTGGCGGGAACGACCTTGCCGTTGTGGAAGTAATGGCCATCGAAATAGGCATTATCCCAGAGGTCGGGTGTTTGGCCGACGCCGCCGCCGCCGTGGCGATAGACTTCGGAGAAGCCACGGTCTTCGGGACGGTAGGGGTAGTTGTCGCCGAGGTGCCATTTGCCGAACATGCCGGTGGCGTAATCGGGCGAAAAATGCTGGCCGAGGGTGACTTCATTTTCGCGGAGCATGGAGCGGCCCATGATGGTGTGCCAGACGCCGGTGCGGTTGGTCCAGTGACCGGTGAGGAGGGCGGCGCGGGTCGGGGAGCAGGTCGGGGCGACGTGGTAGTCGGTGAAGACGGTGGATTCGCCGTGGAGTTTGTCGAGATGAGGAGTCTTAATGACGGGATTTCCGTGGCAGGCGAGGTCGCCGTAGCCTTGGTCGTCGGTGATGACGAAAACGATGTTGGGCTTCCCGGCGGCGTGCGCCAGTCCGGCGATGGCGAGGCTAAGAATGAAAGTTTTCAGCGCTGTCATGTCGTGATTATGGAGTTGAGAGATGGAAGGGCGAGGATGAAAGGCACGGCAATGAAATTGGCCGTTTTTGAGAATCGAAACTGCGGGAAGATGACTTGGAGCAAGACGAGGAGAAGAAGGCTAAATCCGGGCATGCGGATGAAGTCGAGATCACTGGTGGTGGGCGAGATGACGACGACGCAAATGAGGTAGATGAAGAGGGAGCCATATAGAAAACGGTCTTTGGATGGGGCGGGCGGAGTGTCGGTCATGGGCAGGGGGATTCAAATGTGAGATTTGAAAATTGAAAGTTGAGAGTTTGCGAGAGACATTCCGGGCACGATGAAACTTGATGGAGATTTGCTGATTGCGGTGTTGATGGGAGGTCCGGGTGCGGAGCGTGAGGTTTCGCTGGCGTCGGGTAAAGCGGTCTTGAAGGCATTGCGGGAAAAAGGTCTCAAGGCGGTTGGGGTCGAGGTCGTTGATACCCAGCCGGTCATTCCCCAAGGAACGGGTTTGGTTTTCAATATTATTCACGGGACTTTTGGGGAGGACGGGGGCTTGCAGGGGTATCTGGAAGATCTTGGGATTCCTTATACCGGGGCCGGGCGCGAGTGCAGCCGGGTGGCCTTTGATAAACATCTGAGCAAAGCGTGTTTTGTGAAGGGCGGGGTTCCGACGCCCGCTTCCGAGATTGTCGATTGCTCGGAGGGGGTGAAGTTGCCTGGAATGCGCGTTCCTTTTGTGGTGAAGCCGCCGCGGGAAGGATCCAGTGTCGGGATTCGAGTGGTGAAGCAAGAGTCCGAGGCGATGCCGGCGATGGAGCACGCGGCGGCCATGAGCCGTGATTTGTTGATCGAGGAATTTGTGGAAGGTCGTGAGTTGACGGTGGCGATCGTGGATGGGGAGATCTTTCCGGTGGTTGAAATCATTCCTCCCGAGGGGGAGTGGTATGATATGGCCACGAAATATCCCTGGTTGAGTGGGAAATCCGGGGGAAGTCAGTATGTCTGTCCGGCGTCTTTGACAGCGGTTGAAGAGGCGGTGGTGAAAGAGGCTGCGAAGAAAGCGTATGACGCGCTGGGAATAGAGGTTTACTCGCGGGTCGATGTGTTGTTGAATTCATTAGGAAGTCCTTACGTTTTAGAAGCCAATACTATTCCAGGAATGACCGAAACGAGCCTTTTGCCGATGGCTGGGGTGGAAGCGGGGTATTCATTTGGCGACCTTTGTGTCAGGATTTGTGAGCTTTCGCTCGCTGCCCGAACGTAGATTGATCCCATGTTTCAACGCCGAACCTCGAACCGCACGCCCAAGTCGCGTCAGCGTATGCTGTCGCTGAAAGTCAGTTCCCCACGCATCGTCCTCTTCGATTTTTTGAAGGTGGGCGCCAAGTTCCTGAAGCTGGGATTGATCGTGGCGGTGATGGTTGGGGTGGGATTTGGGCTCAGTTTGGGATGGCAGAAACTCTTTGTGGAGAACGAGGAGTTTACGATTTCGGAGCTTTCGCTAAAGACCTTTGAGGGTGAGCCCCCCCGCTTTTTGACGCACGCCCGCATGTTGGAGCAGACCGGGTTGGATCCGGACGCGACGATTTTTTCCCTTGATACCGATGCGCTTGCGGCAAAGTTGGAAAGTCTCCCCGAGCTGACCGGAGCGAAAGTGAGCCGCCGGCTCCCGGGAACCTTGAAGGTTGAGGTGCAGGAGCGTCAGCCGGTGGCCTGGGTGGCGTGCCGCTCACTGGGAATCAGGGAGCGGGATCGCGATCTGGGACTCCTTGTTGATTCCGATGGCATTCCTTTCAAATGTTCCTCGGAGACGCTTTGGGCATTCGCCGAGAAGTTACCCGTGGTTCTCGTTGGAGAGATGGGTGATGAGAAGATTGTCGAAGGAAAGGCGATCGAGCATCGCGGTCTGAACTATGCCTTCGAGCTGATCGAGATTGCTTCCGAATTGCTGGTGGGAATTGAGAAACCGGTCTGGGTGGTGGTGAAAGACGAAATCACGCTGGAGATGAAGACGCTGGGAGGAACGCACGCGACACTTTCTTACTATGATCTCAATCGGCAGTTGACGGACTTCTCAAAGCTGGTTTCCCATGCGCAAGCACGCGGCAAAGAGCTGGATCGAGTGAATCTGATTCCCCGGCGGTTTGTTCCTGTGCATTATCGCGGAAATTTCTAAGTAATTACGACCTGATGGCACGCTCCAAGATCCATGTTGGCCTCGAAATAGGCTCTACCAAAACCGTGATGGTTGTCGCTGAAATCAAGCCCGATGAGTCGGCGAAGATTTTGGGCCTGGGCGAGACCCGTTCCGCCGGCGTTCGGAAGGGAGAAATTGCTGATTACAAGCAAGTCAGGGCCTGCGTGAAGGCGGCGCTCTTGGAGGCCGAGGATGTCAGTGATGTGGTCATCAAGAGTGTCTTTCTGGCGGTCACCGGATCCCACATCAAGGGGGTGAACAACACCGGAACATTTCGTCTACCCGAGAATGAGCAGGAGGTGGATCGCAACCATCTTGAGGAGGTGAAGGAGATTGCGAGGGATATTGCGATTCCCAGCGATCACGTGTATCTGCACCACCTGGCGCGACATTTTACTTTGGATGGCCAGACACATACGACCGTTCCCTACGGATTGTTAGGCCGGACGCTGGAGGCTGATTACCACGTGGTTCACGGGATTCGCACCCGGATCCAAAACAGCATCAAGTGTGTCCGCGAGATTCCCCTGGATGTTGATGATGTCGTTTTTGCGCCCATTGCCTCGGCCCAGATCTGTTTGACCCGTGAGCGAAAGGAAGACGGGGCTTTGGTCATCGACATCGGCGGTGAGACGACTGACTACGTGCTTTATCTCGATGGGGCGATTGCCGCTTCCGGGTGTGTCCCGGTGGGAGGAAATCATATCACCAATGACATTCACCTGGTGACCCACATTCCTTTTTCGAAGGCCGAGAAGGTCAAGATTGCGGAGGGCAATGCCTCTGCCGATCCCGCAAGCTCGGTCGGAGTGATCAAGGTGGAAGACGAGAAGGGCTTCCCGCCCATCGAGATCAGCCGCCAGCTTTTGAATGATGTCATCTGCGGTCGCCTTGAAGAAGCCTTCGAGCTGGTTTGCGAAGGTCTTCCGGAGGGTGCTCTGAAGAAGGTTGGGACCGGTGTTTTTCTGACAGGGGGAACCAGCCAGATGCGGGGGATCGGTGAGTTGGCCTGCGATGTTTTTGGACTCCCGGTTTACAAGCCGGAGCAGCCTGATGTCAGCGGAGTTCATGCCTATTTCAAGGATCCCCAGTATGCCACCGCGCTTGGGTTGATTCGATACGCCCAGATTCTTGATGAAGAACGGCCAGGGGCCCGGGTAGGGAAAATGAAGGGACTCATCAAGAGCTTCTGGCCCTTTGGTTCCTAATTTCGATTGCGGGCTAGACAATCTCAGTTGAGCCGACAACAAGCTGGGCCATGAAGAAAAACTTTCCGCTCGTTTCCGAGAGGCACAAACCAGCGCGGCTGGGTGAACAGATCAAAGGGGACGTTCGCAAATACCTCAAACGCGAGCGCAGCAAGACACTTCCCGAAGGGATCGATTACTGGGATTTCGCCTGTCGTTCCGGCAAGTCGGGCGAGGAAGCGACCCCCATCCACGAAAAGGAAATTGGCAAGTCCATCGACGCGGCCCTGGAGGCAGGTTGGGAATCGATCTACCTCGAGATTCTGGCGAAGGAGGGCCGCCGTGGGACTACCGGTGGCGGAGCCTAGCAGCCTGTCGGACTTATCCAATCCGGCAAAGTCATTTTATAATTTGGTTCAAATCGCACCGACTTCGCTTCGAGTATTCCAATACACTCAGCTCAGTCATCGCGATTTGCCCTCAAATTCTGAAATGTTTTACTCGAATCGTCTCAGTCCGACAGACTGCTAGCGCTACCAACTCTCGCCACTTCCGTAGCGAGCTGGATCGAGCTGACGTCTCCAAATATTGAATTCGAGGCGGGAGAAGGCGTTGAGATCAAACTCGGCTTCTCCGAAGACCTGCGAGGAACCCTTGATTTTGCCATCTTCGATGGTAGCCATTCTGATCGTGATGGAGCCACCGTCGTGGAACCAGGCACGGATATCCTCGCCCCACATCCGGGGTTCTTCCTTGATGCTAATGGGATTGCCGTCCTCATCCTTCACCGAGGTCCCTTCTTCGTCTAATTCGACATCGTCGAGGTCGATGGCGCTCATGCGGTTGAGTGGAATGCGGACATCGCCAAACTCGGTGGAGGCCAAGACGAAGTCGTTTTCGATGAGCTGAATCTCGCCGATGACCACGTCGCCGTTTGCGAGGGTGATCTTTTGTCCCTGAAGTTCGTCTCCAAATTCGTTTTCGGAATTCGCAGGAGTATCGTCGCTGGATTTCGGGAGAACGCCATCCCACTGGGAAATCGAGATGTTGGAAAAGTTCATGGGCCGGGATTGCTGGGGAACGAAGTGGAGCCAGTCCCCCATGTCCTTGGTGTCATCCATCCCGGTCCAGGTGCCAATACGGTCCTTGCCGATGTAGATGGCCGAGGTTCCGTCTTTGCTGCGGTCAAGATAGATGGTGAAGACGGCTTCCTGGGTCTCGCGAAGATTGTTGATGCTTTCGCTCACCAGGTCACTTCTTTGCCCCCGGATCGCGCTGCGGTAGAGGCTGAGATAACTGCTCTGGACATTCAGAGAGTAGGAGACACTCGGGTAATCGGTGTCGCCATCGTCCGAGAGAAAGAGGACTCTAAAATACGGGGAGGTCTTCCACTTGGCGGTAAACTTGATGATGGAGCGATCCGGGAACTCGAGTTTACGGGCAATTCCGTTGCGTCCCTTCGAGGTCATGGAGCGGTCGTTGAACGTCCAGTTGTCTTCAATATCAGAATTTCCAGAAGTGACCCAGCCATCGGGTCCATTGGGACCGTTGTAAAAGCTGGGTGGCTGGGAGTAGATATCCAGCGATTTCACCATGAGCCGGTTCAAGGTCAACTCGCCGGCATAAGCGGTCTCAAGGGTGACGGTCTTGTCGTCCAAGTGGAGCAAGCGACCGCGGATCGTGTCGAGGGGAGGACTCTTGTCGTAGCGGGGAGTGATTGTGGCAAGGGCGTAGTGGTCAGCCTTGGTCGCGGGCGGTTTGCCATGCAGGGACATCTCCAACAATTCGTCCGTCTTGAGCGTGACCTCTCCTTCCAGAGAGGGAGAGGTGAGCTGGAGGGACTTCTCTTTGCCATTGGCAGACCGGGGAACGCCGGTGATGGAAGTCTTGTCGGCAAAAGAGAGCTTCGAGTTGGATTCGTCGCCCTGCGCGACCGTCGCGAGCAGGAGGAAAGGTAGGAGAAATCGATTCACAGTGAATTTCATGATTTGATTATTGGTTCTGGCCTTTGCTGATGGAGCTCATGATTCGCCGGTCGAGAGTCATTTTTCCAAGCCAGGGGTGGGTGGCCTCCAGGTTTTGGGCACCCAGTTGGATGCCCGAGAGGGTCAGGCCTCCGCCCGAGCGAAGATCGAGTCGATATTCTCCTTTTGACTCGGGCGTCGACTCATCCTTGGAGAAATACATGACCGAACAGTTTGCCTGCGGGATGGTGATAGGTTGCTCGCTTTGAGGGGATTCCACCACGAAGGCTTTGTCTTCGGAGGTGGGGTCGTAACCGACGATCTTCCCGCTGAAGCGGTCCCCGTCATCGACGGTGAGAGTGTCTGATTTTTCATCGGCGCGCGGTTCGGCGCGGAAGCGTTGTGTCTTGGTGTCCCATTCCTGGATGTGGATGTCCTCGATCTGAATATCGCGTCGTCCGGAGCTGAGGCTTTCGAAGACGATGTGGGTTCCGGTTGGAGGGGCTTCGGGGTCGAAGCCTGGCGCAAGCGCTTCTCCATCGATTGAGAGCTGGAGCATACGGCCGGAGCGATCGATGCGGACCTCAATGTCAATCGACTGATTCTTGAGGTCGCGCAGTTGTGCTTCGTAGGTGATCAAGGTTTTGTATTGGGGGCGTCCGTTTTCCTGGGGAGTGACCCGCTTGATCTGAATACCCTGGCTGTTGGCGTAGAGCAGGTAGCTATTGGTGCCTGCATCTCCGGCACTGGTGATGGAATCCGAGCAGAGATGGATTCGGAGGTTAGGGGAATTTTCCCAGGTGAAACGGGTGCTGAAAATAAAGTTGGTAGGGAGATTGAAGTCCCTGCCGATCGTTCCGCGATCGCGTGAGCGGAGGCGGCCTTCGTCAAACTCCCAGCGGCGGTCATTTCCCTGATCCCAATCGGTAAGATCCTTCGGTCCGCGATAGATCGTGGTTTGCGGGGTGACGCCGAAGAAGAGAGACTCGATTTGATCACGCGGGACTTCGAGTTGGCCGGCGAACCAGGTTTGGAAACTCACGTGGGTGTCACTGAGCGCAACAATTTGTCCGGGAATGGTGTCGTCGTTCCGGAGATTGAGGACCTGGGAATTTCTGGGGAGTTCATCGGTGCTGGTTTCGCCAAACTTGAGTCGCTGTAGCTTCTCGTTGCGAACCTTGAGAGGCGCCTCGCTGTGAGGACTGTTCAGGGTGATGATGCCATCAGAGAGGGCCATCACTTCACCAGTGAAGACATCGCCCGATTTGAGCGTGACAAGATCATCGGCAGGGAGATTGCCGGTAATGAGAAGGCTGGCGGTGAGAAGGAAGGATCGCATGAAGGGGGGGTGGGAAGGAGGATTAGAAGTCATCAAACCAATCGCTGATGTCTGGTGATTCGTCGAGGAGGCGCAACATCACGGCACTTTGCAGATTGACCTTGATCTCTCCAAAGAAGGGAGAGTGGCCGCTGAGGATCTCGGGAGTGGAGGAATCCGGGACGATTTTGATCAGTCCATATGGTTTGAAGAGAATGGTCGCGGGTTCGCTTTTCCAGTCGTAGGAGACATCTTCGGGATCGGCCTGGCCATTCTTGTGGAGTTCGATGAGCGAGAGGTCTTCCAGGGGGATTTCGACCTTGGCGTAGGAAGTGTTGAGGAAGGCTTTGCCGTTTTCGATGCGGTCCAAAGTGCCTGAAAACCGGTCGGTTCCGTTGGTGAGGAGAGCCACGTCCCTTTCTGGGTGATCCATACTGGAGGCGCTATCGGTGACTCCGTTCCACGATGTTACCACGATGTCAGAGATACGGACCTGGTTGCTACTGGTGTTCAGGAATCCGATTGCCGAGCCTTTGGCGAGATAGTCGGTCTGGTCATTCCATTGGGCGGCATATTCGCCATCAATGAACAGCATCACGAGATTTTTGGGTCGGTCGAATCTGATTTCGATTTCCGTTTCGCCGTGTGGCGGGACTGAAACGCTGCTTCGGGCGGTGCTGAGACGCCGATTGGTGGCGCCACCATCTTCGTTGAACGAGCTTCGATTCAAGCTTGGATAGCTGGAATGAATGTTGAGAACGTAGGATGTTCCAAAAAAATCGGCAAGATTACTCTGTCCCGGACGCATCCAGGGAATGGTTTGCAAGGGTTGGTTCTTGTGGAGATCGGTGAGCGTCTCAAATTTCAACTCGGGTTTTTCCACTAATTCCGCAGTGGCCTCTTCTTCGTCGATTTCTTCCTTCGGGCCGGGGGTTTCAACCTCCTCGACGGGGAGGGGGTGGGTGAGGTCAGCGTGGAAGGCGACACTGATATTCATCGTGGCTTTATAGGCGACCTTGAAGCGCAGTCGGCCAACATCCGGAAGGTTCGCATCGAAGACCAGAGGGGTCCGGTCCATGCTGTAGAAGGCTGCTCCGGAATAGACCCAGGAGGGGGTTGGTTCTTTAGGCTCTTCCTGCTCTTCCGCCTCCTCTTCTTCGTCGGACTCCTCATTCTTTTCTGGTCTCTCGTATCCCAAGCGCATCCAGCCATCGCTGGTGAATGGGCCGGCGTAGTGGAGTTCACCGTCGTAAGGATTTGGGGCGATCGAACGGATGCGGTCCCTCGGAATGGCCAGGTCGCCGATGATGGGGCTGCTCAGGGTCAGCTCTTTTTCATTCATGGCAATAATTTCCCCGGGAACGCGATCCCCACTAATCAGGGTGACATAGGAAGTTCCCTTCGAGAAGTCATTTGACCTGGCTTCATTGAAGATAATCTGCCGGACGCTCTTCGTCTGAAAGCGGATGGGCTGCTCAATATCCTGGCGTTTCCAGATCAAGCCTTCGGCGAGGCCTCCGAACTCTCCGTGCATGATATCGCCATTGTCGAAGCGAATGAGATCCGATCCTGCCGGGTCGGAAACAGGGAGATTGTCTTTTGAGGCTTCTTCCTGGATTTGCACACTTTGGACGCCTAGCCCTCCTTGAAGCAAAATCTCAGCCCCGGCGATGGTTGGAACGGCGGCGGCGAGTCCAAGCGTGATTCGAGAGAGCTTCATTTTTCGTAAATGGGGAGAAAGCGGTAGTTGAGAGCGAGAGAGAGCAGAGCCCCCGCAGTTGAGAAGGCGGTGCCGTGATTGCCGGCGAAGGAGCCGTCGGGGGCTTGAATGGTCGAGAGCAGGCGGACGTTTTTAGCATCCCATTCCCGCCAGACTTCTTCGTCTGAGTGGAAGAGGGCTTGGGCCATGTAGTATTCGAAATAGTAAGTGTAGTGGCGCTCGCGGTGGTTTAGATTTTTCGCGAGGTATTTGGCGCTGGCCTTGTAGAGTTTGTCGTCATGATTCTTGCCGAGGGATTCGCAGAGAACTCCGATGGCAGTCAGGGTGACCCGGTCGCCCATTGGGGACTGGTAGCCGTAGCCGCCGTTGGAGCCGCGGCAGGAGTTCATATACTTGTGGGCTTTGGCAAAGGCCGCGTCGGGGACGGGGATCCCGGCGTTGCGGGCGGCGTAGAGGGCGACCAGTTGGCAACCGGCGACGGAGGTGTCGGCCGTGGTGTCATCCGGGCTGTATCTCCAACCTCCCCTGGGATTGCGCTTTTGGGCGGTGAGGATGAGATCCACGGCCTTCTTGAGAGCGGGCGCGATCCGTTCATCGCGATACATCCCGTAGCACTCGGCGAGCGCGAGGGTGGCGAAGCCATGGCTATACATTGAGGATCCGAGATAGCCATTGGAGTCCTTTTGTTGTTTGAGAATGTAGTCGACCGCTCTCTCAATGTTCTTGGCGTAGGGTCCGTGATTGGGATCCTCGCCGTAGGCGAGAAAGGCCATGACGGCGAGTCCGACAACCCCTGCCTCCGATCCTGATCCTCCGCTCCAAGCCCCGTTTTCATCCTGGCTGCCCGCGAGAAAACGAAGACCGCTGGTGTAGATGTTTTCAACTGCGGCGGGAATCGGGTCTGCTTCGCGTCGGGGAATGGTTTGGCAAAGGGCTGAACCGACGAGAGTGAGGGTGAGAAGGATCGGGAGGAGACGCATGGGATAATTTGAAAGTGCTCCCGCGTCAATTGACGCGGGAGGAGGTGATGGAGATCCGGGTTCGTTATGGGAACGGCCCGGCGATCCGGATTATTTGTTCTTTTGAGCTTTGTTGTAGCCTTCGAGGGCTTTTTGGAATTCGGGCGGAAGATTGGTCCCGGATTTGCCTGCGGCACGGGGGACCCGCCGTTCTCCTTTGGTATTATTACTTGGACCGGTTTCGGTTTCGTTGGCAGAATCCGAGGGGGCGTTTCTTTCGCCGTCTCCACCCTGTTCGGCGGGGGTGTCCTTGGCTTCGTCGCCTTTGCCCATCATCTGTTCCATCATTTGAAGCATGGCACCCATGCTTTGTTGACTCTTCTGTCAACTACCACTGGACTGTCATTGAGACTTCTCCTTGGCGGCTTCGTAGATTTTTTCGATGATTTCCGTCTGGATTGCGATGGTGTCGCCCCCGGTGTTTCCGTCTTCGAGACGGTCCGTGGTTTCACCCATGAGAGACTCGACCTGGTTGAGGAGGTCGATGACCTTCTGGTTGGTTTGTTCGTCGATGAGTTCGGAGGCGTTGGCGGCCTGTTTATCTTGGTCAATCGCGGCTTTTTCGGAGCCGTCGCGGTGGGTGTCCAGCGCCTTGGCCTTTTCGGCCTCGGTGGTTTCTGCCTCGGTGGCGGGCTTTTCCTGGGTGGGTTCAGCAGAGCCGGTCACCAGGAATCCCGCGAATGCGAGGGCCGTGAGTAGGGTTAGTTTCATAGTTTGAGTTGGGTTGAGGTTAGGGATTCTGTTTCCGTAGGTTAAGCGAACGAAGCATTTGTTCAAGTGAGCGGGTGCGGGAGCGGATATCCTGCTCCGCCTGAACCATGCGCATGACCTTGAGCATGAATTCGAAGTCTTTTTCTTCCTGGCTCCCGCCGCCACCTCCACCGCCGCCGCCCTCACTGTCGGATTTCGGGCCTTCGAGGATTTCGGCCCAGTGTTTCAGGGTGCCGCTCCATTTCTTGGAAAGTCGGATGGAGGTGAAGCTCTGGTTCTCCGCGATGAGGCGACGAAGCTCTTCCAGTTTCACGTCGATGAGTGACTTGGTCATGGCCTCGTGCACCTGCTGGTGTTCGGGCTTTTTCGTGCGGGCATAGAAGCGCCCGAGATCTTCCTGGATCCAGCGAACGTCGCCGGTTGTTTTGCGTTGTTGCTTCGAGAGTCCTTCGAGAAGGCGGACGTGGACTGGATCGATACTATCGGTGGAGGGTACAGCGCCAAGAAGGGGGATTTCAGCGTTACTGGAGCTGCCGCTGATCGCTTCCTTGATGGCCGCAGCGATGCCGTCTTCCTCGGATGCGGCCCTCTTGAGGCGGGAGACGAAGGTGGAGGCTTCGAAGTTCTCGTTGGCCTGGTTGGCTTTTTCGATGGTCTCCTTCATCTTCTTGACGGCCTCTTTTTGTTTTTCGATCGCTTCCTTGAGATCCTGTTCGGTTTTCTCCGGAGTCGATTTTTGATTTTGGGCGTCGTTGAGTTTTTCTTCGATCTCGGGCATTTCGGTTTCTCCAAGTTCCTTCATGTTTTGCAAGGCCTCGGCCATTTCCTTCATGGTTTGATCGTCGAGATTTCCGTTGCGAGCGGCGTCTTTGAAGATCTCTTCCATTTTCTTGGAGAGTTCCTTCATCTTATCGGTGTTCTCGGCCTCCGCTTTTTCGCTCTCCGCCAGCTTGTCTTGAGCTTCTTCGCTTTGCAGTTCGTCGGCGTCGTTGAGTTTGTCGAGGCGCTCGTTTTTATCGAGGTTGTTCTGCTCTTTGCTGGCAACCCCCTCAAGTTCGTTGATGAGGCGGTCGAAGTCGGACTTGATGATCTGGGCGTGTTCATCACGGGTCAGGATGAAAATAGTGATGGACTCGGAGTAGACGCGGCCCCGGCCGGGCTTGAAGTCCTCGGCGTAAGCCGCGAGAACGAGCTTCTGAGGAGTAATTCCGTAGGTTTCGGGAGAGAAAAGAACTTCTTCGCTCAAGCGGGTGTCCGAAGGGGACCCTTGTTTGAGAACCATGTCGCCTTGGGCGGGCTTCTGGTCCGTGGGTTGGGTAAATTCGCCTTTCCACTCGATGCCGATTTCCTTCAGGCCGAAGTCATCTTCGTTGAGGACTTCAAAGGTCACGGTTTCTTCGGCGAGGATAATGACGGTCCGTTCGACTCCCTGGAGGTAGGAGAAGGGGGCGAGGTCGGAGCTGGTCGTGATCTTGACGTCGAAGGAGGCGTCGCCATCGAGATTCTTCACGTCGGTCCAAGTGAAAGGGATGGTGGCGCGGAATTGATCGAGGACGATGGGTTCGCTGGTGAGGGTATTGCCTGACACCGCAAGCTCGAGGTCGCGGGACTCCGGAAGGGGGGCGGGTTCTCCGGCCGGGGTCCCGGGGATGACTTCTGCAGTGGGGTCAATCAGCTCGGGGAGGTCGGCTACTTCGTCAGGCCCGTCGTCGCGCGCTTGCGCGGTCATGCGGGCCTTGCCGCTGGCGATCTCGCGGGAGAAAGTTCCTTTGAGGGTCACCGTGCTTCCCTCGAGCGCGGTGAGTGAACCGGTGCGAATGTCGATGGTGCGTGGTTTCAACTGGAGATAGCCGGGAAGGTTTACTTCGGCCTCGAAATCGGCGACGGTGGGTCGGGTTTCGGGTTCCACGCGAACACTCTTCGCGGCGTCGCCCGCCTTGAAGGAAAGGGTATTTTGTTCCTGCTGGCCGGAGAATTCGAAGCGATAAACGCCGTCGTCACCGAGAGAAGCTTCCAGCCAATCCTGTTGGCCGTATCGGGCAAAGGCGTTGGTCGGGCGTTCGTCGGTTTTCTCGGAGAGCGGAAGCTCAAAAGTGAAGGGTTCGCCGTAAGGGACCACCAAGGGGTTGGGAATGCGGGAATCGTCAAACTGGGTAAAGGTGTAGTGCTCGGTTTTGGAGAAAGGGAGAAGCCAGCGCTTGAGGGCATTGCCTCCGGCCTTGGGCGCGATGGAGACGCCGAGGATGATCATGGCGATCCCGGCTGCCACTGCGAGGGCTAGCTTCTTGTCACGTGATTTCGGCAGGGCTTCGGCCATATCCTGCTTCGCGGCTTGGGCCGCGACGTGGATCATGGCCGCGTTGCGGAGTTCGGGCGAGAGGGCTTCGCGGGTTTCTTTTTGATCCTGAAGCTCGATGATGCCGAGGAGGCGGTCACCGAGTTGGGGGAATTTTTTCGAAATCAAGCGGGCCAGTTGGTCTTCCCGCTTGTGTCCGAAGACCCAGCGGCGGACCCAAAGGGGGGCGAAGACCGCCGAGAGTGAGGTTCCGGCGAGGAGAATCAGCAAGCGGACGACCGGAGGAATCGGGAAGATCCGTTCCAGAAGAAAAACAAGAAGGAAGGAAACAATGAGGCCAAAAATGCCAGCCAGGACTGCTTCGGTGATTTTAACCTTCCACAAATGGCGTTGAAATTCAGCGAGTTGCTTGCGCAGCTCTTCCGGGATGGGCGTTGATTCGGGAGATGGGGGTTGATCGGACATCGGTCGGTTTCAGCAAGGGGATGGGCAAGGCAAGCGTTCGTAGACTGGCAGACAATGAGGGAGGGTGCCAGCGGGAATTTACGTTTTCGTTCATTAGTAAACGTCGCGACGGATCTGATTTTGTGGGCTTTTTTCGCTGGTGAAGGTGGGGGCAAATTGGTAAAGGGTTCTTAACCTTTTCCCTCCCATGATTAAATACGAAAGAAATCGTCAACAAACCATCCCTGAAAGCTCTGTGAAAATCATCGGATTGGGAGGTGCCGGGGCCAATATGTTGGACCGGGTTGCTCTTGATGGGATCGAGGGTGCCGAGCTTCTTTCGCTGAATACCGATGTGCGGACTCTCGCCAGTTCGGTGGCCGGGGAGAAGATTCAGCTCGGTCGGAATTTGACCAAGGGATTGGGGGCCGGTGGTGATCCCGAGCTGGGTGAACGGGCGATTCTTGAAGCCGAGAACGAAGTTCGCGATGCCTTGCGTGAGCGCAAGATTGTTTTCCTTTGTGTGGGTCTGGGCGGAGGCACGGGATCGGGCGCCGCGCCTATCGTGGTTCGGCTGGCCCGCGAGGCGGGAGCTTTCGTAGTTGTTTTTGCGACTATGCCCTTTGCCTTTGAGGGGCAACGTCGTCGCCTTCAGGCTGAAGAGTCTCTCAATCAGCTCGCGGTTCTTTCCAATGCTCTTGTCACCTTTGACAACGGCCGGATGGGGGAACTCGTTCTTCCCAAGCAAGGAGTGCACGAGGCTTTTTCGGCGGCCGACCGCATGATTTCGGATAGTATCACCGCAGTGGCCCGCCTTGTTTTACGTCCCGGGCTCATCAATGTCGGGCTCGATGAGTTGATGTCGGCCCTCAAGACCAACCGCTCGCGCTGCCTCTTTGGATCGGGAATTGGGACGGGTGAAAACCGGGCTCAAGCCGCGTTGAAGGCGGCCCTGAGCAGTCCGCTTTTGGATCGCGGCTCCTTATTGGCAGATGCCACGACCGTCCTTATTCATATTTGTGGGGGCGAGGATATGACTCTTTATGAGGTGGAGCTTCTCATGCAGGGGCTGACCAAATTCATTCCCGAGGGTGCCCATTTGCTCTTTGGCGCCGCGACCGACGCCGCGATGGCCAAGTCGCTGAGTGTCACCATTATCAGTGCGCTTCCCGAGGAGCGTCTGCAGTCGGTGCCCATTTTTGCTGATCCCGATGAAGCGGAGGTCATTGAGATCGAGGGCTTGGAGGACGAGCTTGCGGAAGAGCAGGCCGAGGCCGGGACCTTCGGGGAGGAGGTCGAAGAAGAACCCCAAGAAGAAGTCGTCGCCGAGGAAGAATTTGAGGAGTTGGAAGTCCAAGAAGATGAGCCGGCCCCCGATGAAGATTTCGCGGTGCCTGATTTAAAGGTGGTTGACGAAGAGATCATTGAAAAAATCGATGAGATCGTTGAAGAAATCGATGAGATCGTTGAAGAAATCGAGGAGCCGCCATTTGAAGCCGACGGGGTTGGGGGCGAGCCTGACGCCGAGCCCGCAATCGAGGCCGAGGAAGAACCGGAACCTGAGGTCGACGAGGGGGAGGACGATCTCCCCCTCGCGGCAGACCTGCCCGAAGACCTGCCCGAAAAACGAGCCTCCACTGGCCAAGCCGAACTTTCGCTCGAAGGAGGCCCACGTGGCCGATTTGAAGGCGAGACTCCCAATGTCGTCAAAGGGGAGGATCTCGATGTGCCTCCCTACCTTCGCCGTAAAGGCCGCCGCCGATAAGTTTCGGACCCATCCGTGATGCCGGGGAGTCGGGGATCAGTAGATCGGCGGGGAGCGAGGGTTGGCTCATTCTTGAGAAGATTGACAACGCGATCAGCCATCAATCCAAGTCCCTGAACTGCCATCCTCTCCAGGGGACCCCCTGTCTGTCGTCCGGCGGTCCGGACTTCAATTCTGCGGCCTCTCGATCTTAGAATAGGGGAAGATGGTCCCCCGCCTTCTTTCGGGAGGTGATTTTAACATCTTTGTATTTAAGATTGCTTTATAAAGTTTTTCAAAATCAACTTGCTTTTTCCCGTTGTTGAAGGTGGTATTCCCCTATGAATTTTTTACGCGCGCAACGGTGGTGCGGGATGTTGTTTGTTTTTTTTGTGACCGGAGGATGGTCACCAGGCCAGACCTTGCTGGACTTTCAGGAATCACCGGCCTCGAGCGGATTGTTCTCGGACGCCGATGAAGGGGAATATCTGACGACTGGATTGGGAGGGGCGATCACCTACATTTTCAATAGCGAGGATGGCGACCGGATTTCTTGCTTTGTCGAGACCGCCGAGAGGAACAATAGCTTCCCTCGCATTCGATTGACTGACGGAGATGGCACGAGCCTGTTTGAGGTGACGGGGAGTCGCTCCGGCCTGGTTCGATTGGAGAATTTCGCAATTACCGCCCCCGGAGTTTATCAATTATTGGTCTACAGCAACAACTCAAGTTCGGCCTTTTCGATGCAGGCCTTGTTGGGGAAAGGGGTTGTCTTGGAATCAGAACCCAATCAATTGAAGGCAAGCGCGGGCGCGATGGCTGCGATGGCGATCCCGGGAGGCTATGAACTGAGAGTGGCCGGTATCCTGGAGGGCGGGAATGTCGATTATTTCGATTTGGGCAATCTCAGGGGGGCGACATCGATCACCACCTCGGTCGAGTTGCCGGGATCCTCTGTTCTGATATCCGGCGGGTTGAGAACCTCTTTGTATCGTGAGGGGGACCTTGCTCCGATTGCCAATTCCTACGGGGGTTCTCTGTCAGAGACCATTCCTACGAACGGACGGTATTTTCTGACGGTGGAAAGCCCGGGAGTGAGCGGCCGCTATTTGGAGTTGGACGGCCTGTCGGGTGTGAATCTCGGGAATCCTGCCTCACTTCAGATCACCGGGAGCCAGACCTTGGAGTTTTGGTTGAAGCCGAATGATTTTTCGAGTCGTCGCAATCCTTTGGCAAAGGCTTATGGAGGAGAGGGAACGATGACCATCGAGACCGATGGCACGGTGAACTATTTTTACGGAACCAATGGTGGAAATTCGGGAACGTTTCAAACTATCAATTCCCTTGCCGCTCTAAGAACCGATGAATGGCAACATCTCGCCCTTGTTCGTGATTTTTCGGTCAGTCCTGCTGTCGTTCGGTGGTATCTCAATGGAAAGCTGACTAATGAAGTCGAGGCCGATCACAATCCTGCCGTCGCAGGGGGACTCGATTTTTTGATCGGGCAGGGCTATACCAATCCATTTCAAGGCGGAATCGATGAATTGCGAATCTGGAATGTGGCCCGCAGCGCGGGACAGATCGAGGCCGGTCTGACCACCGGGTTGAGCGGTGCGGAAGCAGGACTGGTGGGATATTATCAATTTGAAGAAAATGGCGGGACTTCGATTCTCGATGCCAGTCCGCAGAATAATGACGGCGCGACCATCGGCACGGCGGGTTGGGGAGGAGAGCCGACCACAAATATAGCCAACAGCATGTCACGGGGAATTCATGGAACTTACCTTTTGCGTGCGACCATCGGGGATGGGGTCGCACCGGGAGTGGCGGGATTTGAACCGGTCCCGGTGTCCGGCTATCTCTTTGATGGGACGACTGCAGCACCCGCCAACATGACCGGCGAACGTGGAAACAACGGGGCCGAATATCTTTACACGGTGACCGGTTCGACCGGAGGAACAATTTGGGGAACGGATATTTATCGAGATAACTCGGAAATCGCGAAGGCCGCCGTTCATGAAGGGGTTCTCCTGCCGGGCGAGACCGGTGCGGTGAAGGTGACGGTTCTGGCCGGAGAAGATTCTTACGTCGGGGTGACCCGGAACGGGGTGGGTTCCAATTCCTCTGGTAGCTATCCTGGGAGCTATGAAATTGCCCCCCACCCAGGGGATTTCACCCTTTCCGGTTTGTACCATCGTCTCTGGATTCAGTTTGATGAACGAATGGATGAGGGCAGTTTTGCAGGTGCGTTTACTTTGATTGAAGCGGGTGCTGATGGAAATTTAGGGACGGGCGATGATGTCAATCTCGCCCTCGCGGTGGGTGAGTATACTTCGGGCGATCGCCTGTTTTTGGAGCTGACGGGCGAGTCTTTAACTCCAGGGGATTACCGACTGACTGTTGCGGGTTCCGTTGCTGATGTTGCCGGGAACACCATCGGGCCACCACACGTCGAGGAATTCTCAATCGAAAGCGTCTCGGAGGGAAGTGGGAATTATGTCAACGAGAGTGGTGACAATGGAAGCTTTCAAACGGCGGATTGGTTGAGCGAAAATGTTGAGTCCGGAGAGTGGAGCGGAAGTCTGACGAACCAAGGCGTGACGGTGGCGACTTGGGACCGGCCTTATGATGTCGAGAGCGCCGATCTGGATGGCGACGGATCGCTGGATGCGGTGATCGGCCACATTGGAAGCGGCGACGGGCTCCGCATTCATCC
>Ga0209491_10003267_pt1 | contig 27033 bp, 9 predicted proteins | sample BON02_FD_187213 | JGI IMG/M metagenome (GOLD analysis project Ga0209491, IMG submission 187213) | Freshwater microbial communities from Lake Bonney liftoff mats and glacier meltwater in Antarctica - BON-02 (SPAdes) (version 2) | ecosystem: Environmental > Aquatic > Freshwater > Ice > Glacier...
AAATCGGGCGGGGGGGTGCAATAACTGGTAATATTGTGCAATATATTGCACAATAAAGGGGGTGTTTGCAAAAAATATTATTGTGCAATAAAACCTCAAAGTGAAACAATATCTTGTAAAGGCCAACACTTTCAAGGAAGTAGTAGAGTAGTAGACTACTTACTAGCTACTAGTAGAAGTAGAATTTCAAGCTGCTTTCTGCTTATAGCAACTTATAGTATTATAGGTGTTCGTGAAGAAGTTACGTTACCTAAGGCTAAGTAAGGGGACGTAGCAGGCTTTACCACTTTACCCCCCCCACAAAAATGCAAAAGCAAAAAAATGTAAATGTAAAATAAATGTATAAATAAATATGTCACCCAGCCCCATCCCCATCACACCCACAAAAAATGCCTGTTCGATCCTGTTACCTGTTATTTATTGCAATTGCAGACGACCTGTCGTTGCCTGTCAGACCTGTCTGTTGGCTGTTGGAATTCGCTGTGAACGATAACATTGCACATTGCACATTGCAACTGCACACAACTATAAAACTACAATATACAATATAACTAACTACAAGCTACAACCTACAACTGTTTTGGCAATTTCGCAAAAAGAATGCCGCTCGACGCTCGACGCCTAGCACAAGCACGCTCTATACATACGTGCTCTTCCTTTTCTCTCTACTTTAGACTAGTATAGAGGCTAGAAGCAAAAGCAAGAGAAGGAATCATAGCAAACACAAACACGGCCAAAACACGCTCAAGCGCCAGAGAAACACTTCGACACACAAACACAAACACAACAATAACAAGCAACAGACAAGCAACAAGTAAACACGCAAGAGGAGAGAGCCCCACACGTGGCCGCGCGTGACGCCATCACCACCAAGGCACACCACCAAGGCCCGATAGTGCAACAGAACTAAACAGAGCCGCCGACCGGAGCCCGCGCCTCGGCCTCCGCTCCCGCGGGTCAGAAGTCAGAAGAAATGGAGGACCGCCTCGACGCCAATCTCGGACCCTATCTCGGAGACGGAGCCGAGCTGCGAGCCGCCGAAGCCCGAGCCGAGCTGCGAAGAGCCGAGCTGCGAGCCCGAGCCCAGGTCGGACGAGCCCAGCTCAGAGCCGAAGTCGGACTCCACGCTCACCACGCGGATGTGCAGCTGCAGCGTGTCGCCGTGCGGCAGTCCCGCAGGCCTCCCGCCCACTGAGCGGGAAGTGGCGGCACCGCCGACGTGGGCCTCAACGGGCCAGCGCCCCACCGTCGAGCCTGGGGCAGAGGCTGCGCGCGCCGTCGGGCGCACGGCGCCGACGGCCGAGCTGTCGATAGCTTGCGAGGGCGCGTCGACGGCGGCGCTGCCGGCGGAGTTGGCTGCGGAGGAGCGAGCGCTCTCGCTGCTCGCGCACACGCCGAGCAGGTGGGCGTGCAGCTCGCGCGGCAGAGCCTCGCCCAGGAGAAGAGGCTCCCCCAGAGCCTCCGGCACCCCCGACGAGGTGGACTCCTCCGCCGCAGCTTGCACCTCCTCCGCCTCGCCCCACGCAGCGGCCTCGCCAGCATCGCCAGCGGCCGCCGCGCCGCCGCGCCGGTGCGCCGCGTATGCGACGGCGCCCGCCGCCCCCGCGAGCGCAGTGCCTCCCACGGGCCCCATCGCCGCGAAGCCGATGCCGCCGCCCAGCAGCGCCGCGCCGGCGGTGACCGACGACGCGGGCCGCCGGCCGGTGGCTGCGTCGGCCGCGTCGAGGAAGGCGAGCAGCGCACGCATCTGCGGCTTTCCGAGCGTGCCCGCCTTGAGGCGCTTTGTGAGCTGGGAAGAGACAGAGACCCACGTGCGGCGCGCAGCCTCCAGCGTCGCGCCCGATCCGTCGGCGGGCCTGCCGTTGGGACACGAGTCCTCCCCGCGCTCGGTCAGACCGCCGACGGAGGTGTGGACGACCACCATGTCCTGCAGCAGCTCGAGCTCTTCGGCGCGCAAGCGCAGCCGCTCCAGCTCCGCCGTGGCCGCGCCCAGCCTGACCTCCGCCCCCACCGCCTCGCAGTTCCCCTCGCCAAACGCGTCGTAGCCCGCGCCCTCGCCCATGACCTCGTCGTCGTGCAACGCCATCGCGCGGAGCGACTCCTCCGCCGCCGCGTTGGCCTTGAGCATCAACTGCCTCGCGCCCCGCCGCTCCGCCGCCACCGACTCCTTGGCCTCCGCCACCGCAGCTTCGAGCCGCTCGGCCCGCGTCGCGGCGTTGACCGCCGAGGGCCGCGCGCTCCGCAGCTCGGCCGTCGCAGCCGCCAGCTCCGCGCGCACCGCCCCCGCCTGGGCCTCGAGCCCCGAGCGCCGGTAGGCGAGCGCCTCCAGCCGCGCCTCGGACGCCTCGCGCTCGATGCGCGCCAGCTCGCCATTACTCGCCACGGCGCGCTGCGACGCGCGCAGCCGGTGCGTGCGCGCGCTCTCGCGCGCCGACTCGGCCGCCTGCACGGCCGCGAGCGCGTCGGTCGCGGCCGCCGCCTCCGCCTCCGCCTCGGCCAGCTTGCCCTCCCAGCTCGGGTCTCCGAGCATGGGCCCGTCTCGCAGGTGGGCCGAGCGGGACCGCGCCGCCGACGCCCGCTCCATGGCCGCACGCAGCGCACGGCTCGCAGCCTCGCGCTCGGCCGCGGCGGCCGCCTCGTGCGTGCGCAGGGCCGCCTCGTCGCCAGTTAGCTGGGCGCGGCGCACCGCGATCGCCTCGGCGACCGCAGTCTCCTGCTCGCGCAGCCCTCGAACTGACGCGTCCGTCGACTCGAGCTGGTCCGTCAAGACCTCGTACCTCGCGCTTGCGGAGCGCGCGCGCTCGCGCTGCACCTCGGCCTCCCTGCCGGCGCTCACCGCCTCCGAGCACAGCAACCGGAGCCGCGCCTGCGACTCGGTCAGGGCGCGTTGTGCCGCGGCAGCCATCGTGGCTGCGGCCGCGGCCACCGCGGCGGCCTCCGCCGACGCGGCCTCGGCGGCGTGCGGGCTGTCGACGTCGAAGACGTCGCCGGCGGGCGCGAAGGGGGTGTACCCGTCCTCGTGGCCTTCAGCGACGAGCAGGCCGACGAGCCGCGCCAGCGCATGCACGAGGGAGGAGTCGGCCGGGCCGCCGTGGCTCACGACGCCCAGCGCCGGCGCGATGGCGTAGATCGCCTCGAGCGCCAGCTCGGCGTCCACATTGAACCAGCCCTCCTCTTCCCCAGCCCCCTCGTCGCCGGGGCCACTGGTTTGGGAGGCAGCTGCCTCCTCCTGCTCGTCGCCGGGGCCACCGGGCCGGGAGGCCGACTCCTCCTCCTCCTCCTCGCCGGGGCCACCAGTGGAAGGTAGAAATTCCATCCAAAATTTGCGCCGTCCGATTTCGTCCGCTTTGCAGTCTAAATCGGGATCAACAATGGTGGCGGCTCGCGAAAACACGTCACCGATCTCTGAGCCCCACAGGCTAGGGTGATACACACTTGACTTTGGACACGCAGTGTGGCTTTGGGCGGAACTCGCAGCCGCCAAGTGTCAGAGAGAGAGAGAGTGTGTGGGAGAGAGATCACGGCTGTCTGACTGTCATGACTGCTGCTTTGCAGGTCAGCGCGTCTGCCGCTCAGCACCGCCGCGTCGCGAGCGACAAGAAGCTGGCCAGCCATGTCACCAAGCGTGGCATGGTGCCTGACGCGGCGGCCGAGGTGAGTCTGGGCCTGCGCTCTGCCCCCGGACGCGAGGCGCCGAGCGCGAGCCGACTGCGTGCGTGGCTGGCAGCGGCCTGAATCGCACCCCTGCCTGCCTTCTGCCGCACAGCGCCGCAAGGACAAGCTGCCGGTGAGCAAACTGCTGCTTGGATTCTTCATGTTTGTTGTCTTCGGCTCAGGTGCCTCCGCCTGCATCCGGCCCGCCCTAGACGCTGCGCCGGCTCACTCTGTGTCCGCCCTGTCCCCTGCGCTTCGCAGCCCTGCTGCAGGTGCTCAACAAGATGACGTCGTCGTTGTGAGAGGCTACACTGGTTGGGGGGGCAGGGAGCAGAGCATGCTGCGCTGATGTGCATGGGACCCACCTGGCGGGAGTCGATTTCAGCGGCTCTCCGGCCAAGGGCCACTCCTTCAGCAGCGCATGTCGTGGGCGGGCCGCGAGACTAGCTTGTGGTTTGCTGATTGTGGATGGACGTGCGTAGTTGAGGTGCACGGTTCTGGGCCGAGGAGGTTGTAGGTTCGAAGAGATTCTTCGAACGCCGTCAAAAACCAAGGACCGCTCTCCTTTCCCCCGCTGCTCTGGCTGCACCACGCCCCAACCCCTGCCGCCCTGCCGCCACCACGCCACCACCCTCTCCAAAAAAACACTTAGTCTCTGGTCACTGGTCTGTGCAATTTTTGCATTTTTTTATTTTTCCGGGTTAACCCGCTCTCAATCTGCAACTGCAACTGTTCAACTGCTACTGCTACTGCGGAACTAAAACTAAAACTATAATAAAACTATCTACTTCTACTATCTATATCTATAACACATAATACGATTATTTATTATAATAATACTAATACACGAGTATACAAAATGTATAATGATAATGTCACTTGAAAAAAATAAACACTAAACACGAAGGAAAAAGTTCTTGTTTCTTTATAGCTTATTAACTATAATTATACTATTACTATTAGTATTAGTAACTATATATATATATAACATCAGACATGAACGAATATTGATATTATATTATTTTACTATTACTAATTACTAATAATAATATCACATACATTGGATTTTTCATACAATGTCGATGTACTACATAATACAATATACATAATAATGACTCCAACTCCATAACTAAAAAGTGACAAAGTGCAAAGTGAAAGCTATAATCCTAACTTTTACTTTACTAAAAACTGTATCTGTCATCTGTATAATATTTAATATAACATATATATATAACATATATACATATTAAATACATGAATATATATATATACATATATATATTTTTGTTTTTTTATTTAGGATATAAATAATTATAATTATAAGAATAAACCAAAAATTATTAATATAACAAATAAGTGAAGACAAAATCAGTGAGTCAAGTATAGGTGACGGTAAGTTACTTGGTTAGTCTTTCTTATTCTTATATATTTTATAGTTTTATGTTTTATTACTTATTATATATTATAAATACATATAAATATAAGTATAAGATTCAATGCAAAGTTAAAGTGTTCATGCTATTTATGTGTGTGTGTTTTTGAACTTGTGTTTATAGTTTAGTATTATTATATATGTATATGATATATGTATGTGTACATTGTTTATGTGTTATGTAGACATAGCGACTTAGTTTAATAGTTAGTACAATTACGTTAAATATAATATATATATATATACCTATATATATACATAATATATATATATATGTATGTATGTATATATATATATATATATATATATATATCATGCGTGACATGCGGAGGAGGTAGAGGTAGAGGGTCGAAGTCCGACGGGCCCGCCTGGCTGGGGCGCGCTAGGGCCCGGCGGCCCGGCGCGCCCCGGGCCCTGGTCGGCCCACTGCGCCCGCGCCGCGAGGGCCTGAGGCAAGCCGCGGCCATGCGGGCGACGCCGCCCCTGCGGCGGAAGGGGCCAGAGTGGCCCCTCGCGTGCGCGGCCTACGCAGCCCCGAGCCGTGGATGACCACGTCAGGGGCGGGGGCCGAGGCGGGCTAAATGCAAAAGCGCGTATAACATTGACGGGCCGTCGTCAATCACAGGTCAAGGGTAACCCCTGCACGGCCAGAGCTCTCGTGCTAGCTCGTACGACTCATGGCACACACGATCCTGGCCTATGTGCTAGGCGAATAATCTAAGGAATTCTAATCGCGGCTAGTCGCGAGCGAGTGCATACAGTCGCGCACGATCGGCAGGTTGATGACGCCCTTTGCCTCGAGCGCGTCGTGCACGCGCGAGGCGAAGGGCCCCTTCCAGCTCTTCTGCTCCCAGTCGTCGATGGGCAGAAAGCCGAGCGGCGGGCCCGCCCGCTGGCCGGCGGCGGCGTTGAGGACGAGCACGCGCGCCTCGGGCGGTGCGGCGCCCGACGCCATGATGACGAGCGGCCCCGCGGTGCCGCCCGCCTCCGCGAGGCGGAGCGAGGCTGCGTTGATGTGCGCGATGTGCTCGGGCGCGATGGCGGGCGCAATGCTCTTGTAGTCGATGTCGTAGAGAAAGTCGATGCCCGAGCACCAGGGCTCGCTCGAGTGGGGCATCGGCAGCCACGCGCGCTGCCGCTCGGCCCCGCAGCCCACCTCGATCGCGCGCAGGTGGCGCGGCTCGATGGCCGCCTCGGCCCAGGCCACGTCGTGTGGCAGTGACGGCATCACGACGCGTCGGCCGAGCAGCAGCCCGAGCAGCAGCAGCCGCGCGGCGAAGGCGTCGAACTCGGCCATCGACTTGATCGCGTTGCGCCCCAGCAGCGTGGGGCCGGCGAGCAGAAGCCGCTCCGTCTGTGACGAGACCCACGTCTCTGGCGCAGCCTTGTCGGCGTCGGCGTGCCAGAAGCCCAGCGCGCGCATCACGCCGCGCCGGCCCCACTGGCCGTTGCGCAGCCCCGAGAAGTGGACCATCACCGTCGGCACGCGGAAGCCCGGCGCGCAGAGCCGCTGCTCGAGCGGCGTCAGCTCGGCCCACCGCCACGAATCGGCGTGGCACTTGCGGAAGGAGGGAAAAAAGACGCCGTACGGGAAGTGCGAGAAGAGCCACTCGGGCGCGAGCAGCAGCGACGAGGGCGCGGCGCTGGCGTTGCCAGGCACGCGGAGCGGCGCCACCTTGACCGACTGCCACAGGTCCATCTTGCAGAGGTGGACCACCTTCGCGAAGCGCGGCTCTGGCCGCACCGAGAGGAGCTTGCCGCGCGCGGGGTTGACGTCGCCGCCCTGCGTGAGCGCGGTCCACTTGCGGTCCGCCATGCGCTTGCGCGCCTCCTCGGAGCCCTTGTCCTTCTTGAAGCGCGCCTCGTAGAACTCGACGCCCGCCGCATACGTCTGCTTGCCGTTGAGCGCCGAGGCGACGATGTCGTTGAGGTTGGCCTGCTCGTCCGCGTTTGCAAAGTGGGGCGGCGTCGACCAGCCCGAGTGCGGAAGCTCGGTCACGCTCTCCGGGTGGTAGGTGAAGCGGTCGATCCGCCGGTTGAGCTCCTGCAGCACCCACGCGGCCGAGTCGCCGGGGACCACGTTCTGGATGTACATGACGCCCGCGTTGACGAAGGGGTTGTCCGCCTGGATGATGAGCGAGTGCTGCTTGTAGAGCGTCTTGAAGAGCGGGTAGGGGTTGGCGAACCAGATCGTGTCCGCATCGAGATGCAGCACGTTGAGCCGCTGCTCCAGCACCAGCTGCTCCAGCAGCACCTTGCGCGCCTCGAAGAAGGCGAGAGCCACCTTGTTGAACATCGTGTTGTAGAGCGACGGCGGGCGCGGCGCCGCGAGCCGCGCCGGCCACCACACGCACGCCAGCGACGGCATCGCGTCCCACAGACTGGCGCACACCTCCTTGTCCAGAGCGAGGATCAGCATGTGGTACAGGCCCATCGCGCGGAAGTTGAGCACCAGGTTCAGCCCCGTGCGCATCGCGCCCGCGCCGCCCACGCACAGCAGCATCACTTCGCCGTCGGCAGCCGACGCGCGCAGCGCGCGTGGCAGCGTCGAGGGATCCTCGAGGTCGCCGCCGACGCGCTCGCCGGGAAACGCCGGCAGGTACGTCCGGAAGGCTGGCTCGTACTCCTCCGCCGCCTTTTTGCGCCCGCGATTCAGCATCGTCATCGCCCCGTCGCCGCGGTGGTCGCGGAACCACGCCTCCTGGCCGCCTCCCCGCGCACCGCCATCAGGAGCGACCCCAGCCCCGTCAAGGGCTGCTGCTGCGGCGGCGGGGGTCACGGCGGGTACTACCATCGGTGCCCAGGCCGTCGCGCCCGCAGGCACACGTCGCATCGTGTCCGCCGCCGCCGACATGGAGCTCGCCAGACCGACAGACGGCATCACGCGGATCACAAGCTCCTGACCCTGGGATGGCTGGAGCTGGTAGGCGATCACTAGCAGTCCGGACACGGCGACACCCAGGTAGACCGCGGCGGGGCAGCCCGGCGAGCCGCTCATACGGTCTAGGCGCACTGCGAAGACGCCCGCCAGTCGTTGGGGGCAAAATCCGGCCAAGGGATGTCGCCTGTGAACGTCCGTCTGTGAATGGTCTGAGGTACTTTTGGCAAACGCGACAAGCTGCTTCTCGATGCGCCCGCCGGTGTGCTGCCACAGCCGCGGGCGCAGCTGTGGCACCTGGCGGAGACGGCACGCTGCCGCCGCACCGCTGCGCTATGTCATTTCTAGCCGCGGCGGGTACGGCCGCGTCATGTTGGCCAGCTGCAGCTTGGCCATTGGCGACACTGTTCTGTGCGAGGGGCCAGTACTCACTGGCACGTGCTCGGTATCATGCATACGGTGCCGCGGCATTTCTGGCTGCACCCCGCTCTCTGGCTGCAGAAAGGATTGCATGCAGGCCGAGGCGGACCCCGGTCTCAGGGCCGCCATCGCCTGGCACCATTCTACAAGCGCGCGGGTGCTCTGCCACATGACAGGCGCAGAGCAGGTCAACGGCATCCGCGTCTGCTGTCTGATGGCGTTGGTGATCCAAGCCGCCGGCAACGCACCGCTGCGAGAATGGCTGCTGAGCTACCTGCGGCCTGCGGACGTCAGCAGCGACGGCAGCGATCCGCACGCGGCGAGCACCCTGGGCTTCGCGCGCCTGTTCGCACGCGTCGTGCCGCTCGAGGTGCCCGAGCTCCATTCGCTCTTGCTCGTGCTTCAGACCAACCTCTTTACGATCGACCACCACTCCATCGCCATCTACGCGGCGGCTTGCCTGCTGGAGCATTCCTGCCGACCGAATGCGCAGGTGACGCTGGCGCAGCAGAGCGCCGCGCTCTCTGTCCGCGCCACGCGGCCCATCGCTGCGGGCGAGCCCCTCTCATTCGCCTACCTCGACGAAGCTTGGCTTACCACCGCTCCGGTGGCCCAGCGACGGCAACGGATGCGGGACGAACTAGGCTTTCTCTGCCGTTGCGTCACGTGCGTCGACGAGGAGGGCGCTCGAGGCTAGACGGCCGCGACACCCGGCTGGAGGCCGGCGTTCTTCCCCAAAGCTGGTCGGGCGCGAGGGTCTGCCAAAGAAAACCACCGACCGTCCGACCGTGGGGTGTGTCAATGTGTTATATGTGTACCATTGGCAAGACAAGCACCACGACCATACTCGTTACTCGGTACTCGATCTTATTCTACTGGCTTGCGGCTGTTTGTGCTTGTGGCTTGTGGGAGGTACTGGCATATGGATATGGCATACGTCATATTAGAAGCTATACGTGTGACGAAGGTACTAATACCAGTTTTAAGCAAGTTCGAACGAACGCTGACTCTTACTCACGACAGCGATGCAGATGCTGCCGCTTACTTACGGCGGCGACGAGCTTTGAGCACACAGGGGAACACAAGGGGCAGGGCGGCCACAGTCCACAGTGCCTCCGCCTGACCCTTACCCTTACCCTTACTCGCTCGACTAGCCCCCCCTAGATCTTCCTGTGCGTGTGTGCTCGTGCCCCCTTTGAATATGAGCCGTCCCTGTGAATGAAAGCCACTCTCGAATCAGTTCTTTCTTTCTCTATGCGTTATTGAGTAAGATGATAAGTTTATCCTTACACCCCTACCCCCTACCCCCTAGCCGCGAGCCGCGAAACACCGAACACCGAACACCCCCTCCCCACCACAGCAGCCGGCCCGCAGCGGCTCTTGGCCCTTACAAGATATTGCCAATATTATTTTATTGCAATAAAGGGGGTCGTGGGGAAAATATATTGCGCAATATTGTAGGCAATAAAGGGGGGCTGGGAGGGGGGTATTGCACAATATTGTGCAACAATGCCCCCTTTTCCGTGTCGAGAACGATTTTTTTTCAGACACCTCCACCCATCCAAAATCCGACCACTAAAGCTAACAAAAAAATACCTCCAAACACCTCTAAACACCTGAAAAACACCTCAAAATCGGGCGGGGGGGTGCAATAACTGGTAATATTGTGCAATATATTGCACAATAAAGGGGGTGTTTGCAAAAAATATTATTGTGCAATAAAACCTCAAAGTGAAACAATATCTTGTAAAGGCCAACGCGGCTCACGGCTCACACCGACACGGAGACACCACTGCTGAAAAAAAAGAGGGGTAGGGCCCGTAGACGGACCGCCTCAAGATGAGGATGTGTGATGTGCTCAGCTCAACGACATGCTCTTATTACTCTCTTGTCCCCTTTGTATTAGCTCTAGGCTCTACTCTCTATAGAGCTCTATATAAACCGCCTGTGAATGTTCAGAAAAATCTCTGTGGGCATGTCGTCGAATACACTTTTAGCCTGTTTATTTTCGCGCCCCGACGCCGCACACCACATGGGCCTGCCGGGGCGCGTGGCACCAATCATATCCGGCAGCGGCCGAGCGCGGACGGCTTTGCCTGGCGACATAAAACCACGCTCTCCATCCGATGGGACGAATGGCGCCGACGTGACCAAGGCGGCTCAACCTGTGCCCGGAATGCGTGGTTGTTGCAGTGACGCTGAATACGACGCGCTGCGCGAGACCTGTGCGACAGACGAAGCTGCCCTCTGGGGTCCGATAGCCGCCAGCACTCTGCACTGGTTCCACGATGGCGAGCAGGCTTGGCTACGCCAAGACCTTGCCCGCCGCTGGATCGGCTGGGCCGCCACCGATGGCTCGCCAGTCCAACTGGCTTCGGACTGGACCCCGTGGCGGTCGCTTTTAGTCATGCCAGACGGTCCGCACACTGCGCGCTGGTTCGTCGGCGCACGCACCAACGCCGCCTTCAACGAGGTCGACCTGCCGGTCCTCTGCGGTGGCGGGTCCGAGACGGCCTTCATTTGCGAGCCACCCGTCGGCCCTCAAACTACTATTACGCGGCGCGAGCTCCTTCTCCGCTCCGTGGCTGCAGCTCACGTGCTGCGAGAGGTGCTTGCTGGCATTGCCGCTCCACGCATCGCAGTCCTTCTGCCGAATGGTGAGCACGCCGTCGTGTGGATTCAGGTGACTCGCGTTTTGAGTTGTAGTTAACGATTATTTATGAGCTCCGCCTTAAGATTGCCCAACCACGCCCCGTGTCTAGCCCAACCACGCGTGTTCGTTTGCGGTCCAGGCCGCCAAGCGCCTCGCCATTCCGTTCGTTGCCGTCGCTGGCGGCACCTCAGTCGCGACGCTCGCTTTGCGCCTCGACGACATCGGAGCCTCCGTTCTCATTACATGCGCCACACTCGCGCGCGACGCCGTCGAGGCGGCCGATGTGGCGGCCGACCCGCCAGTGGTCATCAACGTTGACGGATCGTTCGAGGGCATGAAGCCGGCGCCAACGATGCTCGGCCAGGCACAGAGCGCGATCGAAGCAGTCGCAGCGGCTACCAGCAACCACTCGCTCGCCTCGCTCTCCGACGCAGCGCTCGTCGGGGTTCTTTGGCGGGTGGTTCCACCGACGCCTGTCGAAGCTTCGCACCCGCTCTTCATCCTGTACACTTCTGGCTCGACGGGCAAGCCCAAGGGCATCGTCCATGCCCATGGCGGCTTCCAGGTTGGCCTGTGCGCCACCAGCAGCATCGTGCTTGGCCTCAGGCCGGGCGCGCCTGCCCACCTCCCGGAGGCGAAGCGGCACGACGTGCTGCTCGTGGTGGCGAGTCCAGGCTGGATCACGGGCCAGGCCTACATGATCTCCGCTGCGCTGCTGACGCGCACGCCCTCCATCTTGCTCGACGGCTCGCCCGTGTCGCCACCCGATCGCTTCGCCGCGATCATTGCTCGGCACCGCGTGAGCGTGCTCAAGGCGGGGTCTACATTCCTCCGCATGCTCATGACGCACAACGACGCGCAGCAGATTCTTGCACGTCACGACCTTCGCAGCCTGCGCCTCGGCTCTTTTTGCGCAGAGCCGGTACAATGCCCTCCACCACTACCCTGGCCGCCGTCACAATCACCGAGCCTGCTCAAGGCGCCGTCTCTCACCCGCCTGTTGCCCGTCCGTGGCAGGTCAACTCGGTGGTGCACGAGTTTGCGATGCGCCACCTGACGCCGAATTACATCAATTCGTACTGGGCGACCGAGCACGGTGGAATGGTATGGAGCAGGTGTGAAGGCAACGAGGACCAGCGCCTTGAGCCGGACGCGCGCTCTTGGCCACTGCCGTGGGTAGTCGCCGACGTGTTGGTGGAAGATGCTTCGAGCGGCTGCTGGCGCAGGGCGCACGACGCTGAACAGGGCGAGGTTGCGATTCTACGGCCGTACCCGTACATGGCGCTCACCGTTTGGAGCTCCGGCGCTTTTGGTACTCCAGCGTGGCGTGGTGACGTGCAGCGCTGGGCTTCTTACTTCACCGCAGCAGGCGCCTACCTCCAAGGCGACGCGGCCATCCGTCACGCCGACGGCTCGTACACGTTCCATGGGCGGTCGGACGAGGTCATCAACGTGGGCGGCAACCGGATTGGCACGGAAGAGATTGAGAATGGGCTCTTGCTTGATCGGGAGCGGGCGGAGTCGCCCATCCTGAACGTTGCCGTCACGGGACTGGCGGATGCGATTCTCGGCACCGTGCCATGCGCCTTCGTGGTTCTGAAGCCGCAAGCGACGCTTGTCCCGCGCGACGAAGCGAGGCTGCGCGCCCTGGTCAAGGAGCGCGTGGGAGTTTTTGCCGTCCCGGCTCGGTTTGTCACCGTTCCTGCGCTGCCAGAGACCTTCAGCGGCAAGTACCTCAGGCGGTTGCTGCGAGCGCTCTTGGCGGGCGCACCGACTGGCGACCTGGGGTCTCTCAGGAACCCCGAGTGTTTAGAACCAATTTTGAGGGCCATTCAGTCGAGCTGCGCCACCAGCAATGGGCACGCGGCGCACTCCGGTTCGCCAGCCACGCCACATGGGACGGCTCCAGCTCATTCAGGATGGGGCGTGCGCACGGCTGAAATTACGCAGGCCATCATGCGCGCCGCTCACCACGTGACCGGCCGCGACGACTTTGACACCAGCACTCCGTTGATGGAGGCTGGTCTTGACTCGCTCGGTGCGACCTACTTGGCGGCCGAGCTCGAGAGCCTGTTCAACTTGACAGTTTCTTCGACGATTGTGTTTGAGTACGGCACTGTGGGGGCCATAGCTTTACACTTGCAGTCTTGCCTTGGCGGCGCAGGCTCACCGCACAGGTCTAGGACAGGCCGGCAAAGCTTATTTCGCCGTTGCGTGGCTGGAGGATTGGTATCATGCTTGCCCGATGGGGCGGACGGATGCAGACATAGGCGCCATGTGATGGCTACTGGCGCCGCCTTGGCCAGGGAAGTGCCGGTCGAGCGGTGGCGCCTCGGCGAGCTGGCGCCATCGGCCGACGCGGTGTCCCGTCGGGTGCGCCACGGCGCGTTCATGCGCTCGATCGACTTATTTGACAACGCGCGCTTCGGGGTGTCTCCAGCGGAGGTGTCAGCGATGGACCCGCAGCAGCGCCTGCTGCTGGAGCGCGGATACGAGTCTCTGCACGGCGCCGGCCTGCAGAAGGCGAGCCTGATGGACACCATATTTGGCGTGTTTGTGGCGATTGCTGCGATTTCGAACGACTTTTCGTCATTGTTGAGCACATCACCCGCGGGCGGCAGCGTGTACGCCGCGACGGGCAGCGCTCACTCGATCGCCTCGGGACGGCTATCGTATGTGCTTGGGCTCCAGGGTCCTTGCATCTCGTACGACACGGCATGCTCGGCGTCGTTGGTGGCGTGCCATGCGGCGCTTCGTACTACACAACAGAGCGAGTGCGTCGGTGGGCTTGCCGCATCCGTATTCATCATGCTGTCTCCGCAGATGACATCTGCTTTTGCCATTGCGGGGATGCTTTCTGCGCGTGGCCGCTGCCATACGTTCGATGCCCGTGCCGACGGCTACGCGCGAGGCGAGGCGTGCTGTGCAGTTACGATACGTGCCGATGCCGACTCTGGTGTATCTGATCCTAGGATGACAGGAAGCTGCGTGCGCCAGGACGGGCGTAGTGCGAGCTTAACCGCTCCAAACGGCAAGGCACAACAATCATTGCTGGAGGCGGCACTGGCGGACGCGGGCCTGCAGCCGGAGGACGTGGGTCGGTGGGAGGCGCACGGCACTGGCACTGCTCTAGGCGACCCAGTCGAGGTGCGATCACTAGCGGCCGCGGTGCTGACGGGGCGCGGCGGAGAGGCCCCGCTTGTGGTTGGGAGCATCAAGGCCAACGTCGGGCACGGCGAGCCGGCGGCGGGCGGCTCGGGCTTGATGCGGCTTGCGCTGGCCCTGCAGCGCGGCGAGGGAGCTCCGAATGCGCAGCTGCGCGTGTTGAACCCGCACGTGAGCTCGGTGTTTGCCGGCGCGCCGAGTGCTCTGCTTCCCGTGCAGCTCGCGTCATGCGGCGGGGCAGCGGTGGGCCCTCTGTCGCGGGGCGGCGTGAGCTCGTTTGGCTACAGCGGTACGATTGCGAATCTGTTATTGGACGCTGACAATTGGCCATCGGTGGCCACTGTGGCGGCGCCAAGCGGTATGCAGCCCGTTGCATACTCGCGCCGCCGCTTCGAGGTGCAGGCGCAGACACACCCGCTTTGCGGGCTCGTGAGCCGATCTGCGGAGGGCGTGGCGATGCGCTGTCCGGTGGCAGGTGAGCTGCTTGCGCTGGTGTCGGACCACGTCGTTCACGGGCGTGTGGTGTTCCCTGCCGCGGGATATTTGGAGATGGCGCGAGAGGGCGTGGGCGTCGCTCTCGAGAGCGCCCGCGCGTCAGGTGCGGCGCTGGAGCGCGTTTTCTTCCTGCAACCGCTTGCGCTAGGCGACGGTTGCTCGTTCGTCGAGTGCAGCATCGACACTCGGTCAAGTCAGTTCGAGATCGCGAGTATATACGGCGAGGACGCCCGCACGCCACACTGTGCTGGCTCGACGGCTGGCGCCCCCGGCGGCGGCTCCCCGCTAGCCGTGCGATCGATTTCGGCGGCGTGCACCGTTTCAGTGGGCACGGAGACGCTGTACTCGACGCTGCACTCGCTCCACCTGGAGTACGGCGCAGCGTACCGTTCACTGTCTTGCGTCCGAGCTTCGGTGCCATCGGCTGGTTTCGCCATGGGGCGCCTGCAGCGGCGCCGGCTGCTTGGTGGGACGCAAGTCCATCCGGCTGACCTGGATGGCGCATTGCAGCTGACGCAGTTGCTGGCCCAGGGCTCGAGCGAGACTCGGCTTCCGTTCTCGGTGGGCAGGGCTGTGCTCAGCCGGGTCTCGGGGGTCTCTTGGGCGGTCACTGTTCGCGAAGGCTCGAGGTCGGTGTCCGTATGGCTGACGGGCGCACACGACGACGCTTCGCCGATGGTTCGTCTCACTGGCTTTGCGAGCCGCGTGCTTTCGTCCGCTGGTCAGAGCGGTCTTGATCGTCGCCACCTGTATTCGACGGAGTGGCGCGCTGCGGACCTGCGGGGAGTGAGTGTTCTTGAGGCGCGTACGGCAGGCGGCGCGCTGGTGGTTGGTGGTGGAGGGCCGTCCAGGGAGTCGCGCTGGGAGGCTTCGTCGGCTCGTGCAGCGTTTGCGGCGGCTTCGTTGGTGTATGCTCCGGGCGTCCAGCGAGGGGCGTCGGAGGAGAATGCGGTCGCGGCGGCTGCCTCGACGCTTGGCCTTGTGGTGACACACATTGCCGCTGCATCGCCTTTGCGGCTTTGCTTGGCGACGTCGGGCGCCGGGGCTGAGGCGTGGCGCGGAGTTGGCTCACTTGCGCATGCGGGGTTGCTCGGGCTTGCGCGCTCTGCTCGCAGCGAGGCGCACTCTGCGTCGCTGTCGTATGTGGGCATTGGAGACATCGGGCGTTTTGCGGCTCAGGTGATGGAGGCGGCCCGCTTTGCAGACTTGGGCGAGGCGGAGGTGTCGTATGCCGGCACTCGCCCACGCGTTTCGCGCTTGATTGAGGCGGAGCGCTCCCTGTCTGGCCCGATTCGCCTTCACTTTGACGCGCGTGGTGCGTTGGGCAGCTTGTGCGTCGTGTCACAGCCACGGCGCGGCGGCGTGCCGTCTGATGGGTTGGCGGAGCTGCGCGTATCGTGCGTCGGTCTCAACTTCCGCGACGTGCTCAACGTGCTCGGCGTCTACCCGGGTGATCCGGGGCCACCGGGCTCGGACTGTGCAGCTACGGTGGTCGTGGTCGGGGCCGGGGTGCGTGGCCGCGTTGCGGTTGGCGCTTCGGTCTTGGGGCACGCAGCGGCGGCGCTGGCGACCTTCGCTTCCGCGGACAGGCGGCTGCTTGCGACGAGGCCGAGTGCGCTGACGCCCGACGAGGCGTGCACGCTGCCAACGACGTGGAGCACGGTCCACGCTGCCTTCTGCGGCTCCCGTTTGTCGTCGGGTCGCCGCGTGCTTGTGCACGCTGGCGCTGGAGGCGTTGGCTTGGCGGCGTGCGGCTACGCGCACTGGCTGTCGTCGCGCGTCGGCGCGACGGCTGGGCGGCCGCACAAGCACGTCTACCTTTGCTCCTTGGGCGTGGTGGGCACGCTTGCAAGCTCGCGCGACGCAGACGCGTTTGCAGTTGGCGTCGCGGCGATGTCGAGGTCGATGCGTCTTCATTGTGTGTTGAACAGCCTGTCGGCCGATTTCATCTCTTGCTCGGTGGCTTTACTGCTGGAGCGTGGTGCGTTCGACGAGATAGGCAAGCGGGGCGTGTGGTCTGCGGATCGCATGTGGGTGGCATGCGGCTTAAGCGCGCAGTACGCGGTGTTGGCTCTGGACAGCACGATGGAGCAGGCGCCTTGGTGGACGGAGCGCACGCTTGCTCTGTTGTCTACACGTGCTGAGCGCGGGCTGGTGCACGGGCTCCCGTTGCAGATCTTCGACCTGGAGCGGCAGGCGGTGGCGGCGTTCCGCTGCTTGCAGAGCGGCTGGAATTCGGGCAAGGTGGTGTTGCGCGTTGCTGCTCGCGCCGACAAGTCGTCGAGCGGTGTGCACTTGGTGACCGGAGGCAGTGGCGGGCTCGCATTGATCACCGCGAGCTGGCTGGCGGAGCACGCGGCGGCGGGCGTCGTGCTCTCGTCCAGAGGCGGCCGTGTCTCTGCGGCTCCACGAGCGCTGCCGTCGCGCTTTGCGCTGATGGCCGCGCGGTGCGACTCTGCGGAGCCGGCGGACGTATGCCGGCTACTGAGCTCTGGCCGCGCCGCGTTCGGCGCCGCTGGCTGGAGCGGGGTGTGGCACGCGGCGGGCGTGCTTGCCGACGGCCTGCTACGTTCTCAGACGGCGTCCTCGCTGCATCGCGTGTACGCGCCGAAGGCTTGCGGCGCGTGGCTTCTGCAGTGCGCGTGCTCGGCAACCCCGCTCAACTCGTGCGTTCTGTTCTCCTCGATGGCGGCCTTGTTCGGCGCTGGCCAGTCGAACTACAGCGCCGCCAACTGCTGCCTGGACTCGCTGGCATCTTGCCGGCGCACTAGCGGGCAAGCGGGCTCGAGTGTGCAGTGGGGGCCCTGGGCTGAGGTGGGCATGGCCTCTGGCGCTGCGATGAGTGCGCGGCTGCAAGCATCGGGCATCAGTTTGATCGGCCGTGCCGACGGCGCTACGGCATTCGCTGCGGCGCTGCAGCCTCGCGCCCCGTCAGTGCTTGCCGTGCTTGTGGTGGACTGGCGCCGGCTCCTCGGCACGATGCCGTCTGCGCCCGCGCTGCTGGCGTCATGTCAGACCGCAAGTGGTGCGATTGCGGCCGCAGCTGGCGTTGCCGGGGCGTCGACGACGGCGCACACCGTGGGGCTCGCGGACGTCTTGGAAACCATCCGCCGGATCGCTGGTGGCAAGCTTGACGCCGACGTGCCACTGATGGACTCGGGGCTGGACTCGCTTGGCGCGGTCGAACTGAGCAATCAACTTCAGCGGGCGACTGGCAGCGGCTTTACCCTGCCGAGCACCTTGGTGTTCGATCATCCGACGGCGCGGCAGCTTGCCGCGTACTTGGAGTCGGTCGGCGCGGCTGGGTGCGGCTTCGGCGGTGGCAACGTGACGCCCGCGGGACGGGTGTCGGGCACGAGCGGCCGCGAGTGCGTGTTCGCTGTCGGTCTGTGTGCAGCGATGCCGGGTGGAGTGGCGTCGCTCGATGCGCTGAGCGACGTCGTTGGATCAGGGTCCAGCCTCGTGAGCGAAGTGCCGGTCGAGCGGTGGCGCCTCGGCGAGCTGGCGCCATCGGCCGACGCGGTGTCCCGTCGGGTGCGCCACGGCGCGTTCATGCTCTCGATCGACTTGTTTGACAACGCGCGCTTCGGGGTGTCTCCAGCGGAGGTGTCAGCGATGGACCCGCAGCAGCGCCTGTTGCTGGAGCGCGGGTACGAGTCTCTGCACGGCGCCGGTCTGCAGAAGGCGAGACTGATGGGCACAGCGTTTGGCGTGTTCGTCGCCATCGCGAATGCGGACTACACTGCAGTGCTGAGCGCATCACCTGCGGGCGGCAGCGTGTATGCCGCAACGGGCAGCGCTCACTCGATCGCCTCGGGACGGCTATCGTATGTGCTTGGACTCCAGGGTCCTTGCGTCTCGTACGACACGGCATGCTCGGCGTCGCTGGTGGCGTGCCATGCGGCGCTTCGTGCGACGCAGCAGAACGAGTGCGTCGGCGCGCTCGTGACTGGTGTGAGCGTCATGCTGTTGCCGAATCTCGGGACGAGCTTCGCCATCGCTGGTATGCTCTCTGTGCGTGGTCGATGCCATACGTTCGACGCCCGTGCCGACGGCTACGCGCGAGGCGAGGCGTGCTGTGCAGTGACGCTGCTGCACACGGCACCGAGCGCCGATTCATGCATCCTGTCGCTTGCGGGCATCTGCGTACGTCAGGACGGGCGTAGTGCGAGCTTAACCGCTCCAAACGGCAAGGCACAACAATCATTGCTGGAGGCGGCACTGGCGGACGCGGGCCTGCCGCCGGAGGACGTGGGTCGGTGGGAGGCGCACGGCACTGGCACTGCTCTAGGCGACCCAGTCGAGGTGCGATCACTAGCGGCCGTGGTGCTGACGGAGCGCGGCGGAGAGGCCCCGCTTGTGGTTGGGAGCATCAAGGCCAACGTCGGGCACGGCGAGCCGGCGGCGGGCGGCTCGGGCTTGATGCGGCTTGCGCTGGCCCTGCAGCGCGGCGAGGGAGCTCCGAATGCGCAGCTGCGCGTGTTGAACCCGCACGTGAGCTCGGTGTTTGCCGGCGCGCCGAGTGCTCTGCTTCCCGTGCAGCTCGCGTCATGCGGCGGGGCAGCGGTGGGCCCTCTGTCGCGGGGCGGCGTGAGCTCGTTTGGCTACAGCGGTACGATTGCGAATCTGTTATTGGACGCTGACAATTGGCCATCGGTGGCCACTGCGGCGGCGCCAAGCGATATGCAGCCCGTTGCATCTCGGGTGAACCCGAGTTCGTTCGGTTACAGTGGCACTCTTGCCAACTCGATTTTACTCTGCCGCGTGCACGGCTCGCATCGCCGAGATGAACGCATCTTGCGCTACAGGAGGAGGCTCTTCAGCTGGCATGTTGGTAGCGTTACATTCGACTTGACCACTTCCTTGGGCGCGTACGTCTCAGAGGATGGCCTAATGGTTTGGCACCGTGATATGACATCCCGCGAACACGCCTATCAGTGTGGCCACCGAATTGGGTTTGTCCCTCTCATTGCGGGCACAACGTGGATTGTGCTAGCCCGCGAGGTGATGGCGCTGCATAAGCCCGGCCCATTCCGCATCGAGCGTTGCATGTTTCATACGTTTTTCTTCCTCGATGATGACGAGAAACCCAACGCCTCCCAGAGGGTCTCACTGCAGGAGGCTACAGGTTTGATCACAATTGAGTCGCAGGATGGAGCTTCCTCGACACTGCACGCCGAGCTGTGGACCAAACCGTTCCGCCCGCCTACAATCGAGCGCTTGGACTTTGATGCCGCGAGGAGCCGATGCTCTCGTCGGGTTGGTGCCGATGAGTTCTACGCCAGCATTGGCAACAACTATCAGAGTGAATTTCGCACCCTGGCTGAGTCGTGGGTTGGCGCTGATGAGGTCGTGGCCCGAATCACATTCGATAACAGCACCGCGGACGCTTTCCTGCGCGGTTGTGCCTGGCTCGACGCCTGCAACCAACCCGGGGTACTGCTGACACAGACAGATAAGCAGTCGCCGCATTGTCTCCCGGACGAGATGAACGGCCGCCCCTACTTTGCAGCCCGTGTTTCATCCTATGAGGTGTGCGATTCCGATTTGAAGCAGACCAGAACAATGTGGGGCTATCACCGTGTTTCTCCCGATGGACCTGCTTTGATGCGCGTGTACAACTCGGAGGGAAAATGCATTGTTCAGATTCATGGCGGTGAAATGGGCACTCTTGAGCCTGGGTTCCTGGAAGGCCGACGTGCACAGCGTTGCTTTTATGAGCTGCAATGGGTGGACGCAGAGCTACCCGTCGCTGCCCATCTAGTGTCATCGCCCGACCCCGCGCTCTGGCTGCGCCGAGACCAACAGGGAAGCGGAGTTGAGTTGGATGGTGCAACACATCTGCCTGGCCGAGATGGTCGACTTGTTCGCACCGTCATCATTGCTGACGTTGGATGTGTGGCGGGTGAGCTTGACGCGATTGCTGCTCTTCAGGCCGACATGTGCGCGGTGTCGTCTCAAGCCGAACAGGCGTACTCGCCGTTCTTGTGGTTTGTCACAAAGAATGCTGGCGCTCAAGGCTTGGTCCGTTCAGTCCATGCGGAGTCCCCTGGCCTTCATGTTCACTGCCTCACCTTTCCTAACTCATATGCCACGACACTTTGCACAGCCGACAATGTTTGGAAATTGCTTTGCCAGCTGGAAGAAGCAGATAGTCAGACCAACGCGACTGATTGGGTTCTCTGCCGCGAGCGTGTGCAAATGGCAAAGCTGATCCTGAAGAGCCCTCGCAGCACGATGGCAATGGGCCGTAAGCAAGAGGGCGCTAGTGAGCATGTTGCGCCTTCTCGCAACCTCATCACCGGCGGTCTCGGCGGGCTTGGGCTGATCACCGGGAAGTGGCTGGCACAAAACGGAGCCAGCAACGTGGTCCTGACCTCTCGTAGCGGTCGGCTTGGTGCGGCTCCGAGGTGGCTAGTCTCGCGGTGTGCGCTGCTGGTCGCAGCGTGCGACTTCGTGGAACCTTCCGACGTGCGGCGGCTGCTTGGCTCCGTTTGCCGCGATCTGGGGGGGCTTGCAATGAGTGGGATTTGGCACGCCGCCGGTGTCCTGGCCGACGGGCTATTGCGCTCCCAGACTGCATCATCCCTGCGGCATGTGTATGCGCCGAAAGCAAGCGGTGCTTGGCTTTTGCAGCGCGCGACTGCAGGGAGGCCGTTGGACGCATGCATTTTGTACTCTTCGGTGGCTGCTTTGCTTGGTGGCGCTGGCCAAACAAACTACAGCGCGGCGAACTGCTGCCTCGACGCTCTGGCGTCTCGTCGGCGGTGTTGTGGCCAAGTTGGCTCCAGTGTGCAGTGGGGGCCATGGGCTAAAGCCGGCATGGCGGCTGGTGGAGCTATACACGCTCGCTTGCAAGCCTCTGGACTGAGGCAGGTCAGCATGTCGGAAGGCGTCTCTGGCTTCCACACCGCGCTCGATCTACGCCAACCTGCAGTGTTCGCCGTCATGGTCGTGACTTGGAGCCGCTTCCTTGGTTCGTTGCGCAATATTCCGGCGCTGCTCGCGGGCATGAAGACGACGCCAACATCGTTGACGGCCTCTACTTCCAGCGAGCCTGCCCGAACCCTGCTCATTGAAGACGTGCTCCGAATTGCCCAGAGCATCGCCGGCGATAATGTCGACCCAGACAAGCCTTTGATGGAGGCCGGGCTCGACTCATTGGGCGCAGTGGAGCTCCGAAATCAGCTGCAACGCGCAGCGGGCGAAGGATTGAATCTGCCGTCAACTTTCGTCTTCGATGCACCTACTGTGAGGGCTATCTTGCAGCTCGTCCAAGATCAGGCTGGTCAGAACCCGAGTCTGACTGTCACGACCATGGCCCCGGTCTCCGCCTCGGCGTTGCATGCAATGATTGGAAGTAGCGTCCGCTTGCCTTCAAATCTGTCAAGCCGCCTTGCGCTCGTGCATGTTCTCCTGACCAGCTCTGACGTGGTAGGCGTGGTCCCTCAGGAACGGTGGGATGTTCAGGCTGCTGTCAGTAGCGCTCAGGTGGATGGACTGGGCGAGGTGGTGTGCAGTCGAATGCGCTACGGTGCTTTTATTGGCCGAGCTGACCTATTCGATGCCGCCGCTTTTGGTGTCTCGCCAAACGAAGCCGCCGCAATGGACCCTCAGCAGCGACTGTGTCTGGAGCATGGATACGCCGCACTACATAGCGCTGGGATGAGCAAGGGCATGGTACTGGGCCACGACGTGGGCGTCTACCTAGCTTTCTCTTGCCAAGATTATGCCATTGTTTTACGCGAGTCGGCGGCCTCACGCTCCGTGTATGGAGCAACCGGGAGCAGTCAATCGGTTGCTGGTGGGCGTCTATCGTATGTCCTCGGTCTACAAGGACCATGCACTCAAATCGACACCGCTTGCTCGGCAGGTTTGACCGCCACCAACTTGGCCTGCGGCGCGCTCGAGCTTCGCGAGTGCAGTGAAGCTATTGTGCTGGCTATCAACTTGATGTTGGTGACCGATGTGCATCGCGCGTTTGCAATTGCGGGCATGACGTCTCCGCGCGGCAAGTGTCACACATTTGATGCACGCGCCGATGGATATGCACGCGCCGACTCGTGCGGATCTGCAGTATTAAACAGCATTGAGGATGATGGCAGAGCGACCGCATTGGTTTCAGGTGTGGCAATTCGCTGCGACGGCAGAAGCGCAAGTCTGACTGCTCCGAATGGGCAAGCTCAGTGCCGGTTGATTGGCGCGGCTATGGCCAAGGCTGGAGTGGAGGCCCCCGACCTGGCAATTGAAGAGGCTCATGGCACAGGGACTTCCTTGGGAGACCCTATCGAGGTGCGTAGCTTGGCGAGGATGGTTTTCGTTCCCGCGTCGAGCACGGGTGCAATCCGGGCTGTTGCAGTTGGTAGCTTGAAGGCCAACGCAGGACATGCCGAGCCGGGTGCAGGATTCAGCGGCCTCCAGGCTCTTGTCCTAACTCTTAACACCACATATGTCTCTCCAAATGCACACCTGCAAGTACTCAATCCGCACGTTGAGGTCGCAATCCACGATATACCCTGCGCACTTCCCTTGTCACCTGTGCACCTCTATGCCTCAAGTCAACGGCGAGTCTTTGGGGCGGTGAGCTCCTTTGGCTACAGCGGCACTATTGTCCACGCTGTGATACAACGCGCCAGCATCCCTCTCTCGATGGGGCAATCAACTGCGCTCGCGTACCAGCGCCGCAGCTTTACTTGGCTGCGCACGGGCCATCCGCTCTTGCAACACCTTGACAGCGGCGACGAGGCGCGGAAGTTCCGCTCTCCTGCCGCTGGCAAGCTCTTCGCACTCGTCTGTGACCACATCGTTCAAGGGCGCGTCATCTTCCCAGCAGCCGCCTACTTGGAGATGGCGCGAGCAGCATGTTGCGCTTGCCGCGCCAACTCTCCGGTCGTACAGCCAGTGGTTCTACGGCGCGTCTACTTTATGCAGCCGTGTGTTGTTGAGCTCAGCGGCGACCAGCACATTGCGTGCGAAGTCGCTCTCGTAGCGGAGCGCTTCGAGATCCGCAGCGGTGCAGGCACAGATCTCGATGGCAGCGCGGTCCACTGCTCCGGAGCATCGTCTCTCGAGGCCGTCAGATTGAAGGCAAACACCCCAGGAGTTCTCGTCCAGCGCGCACGCTGCGCGCACGCTGCTGATTTGCACGACCTCTACAAGAAGTTCCGTACACTTGGCCTCGAGTACGGCCCAGCCTACCAGACGATGACGCAGGGGTGGTCGTCAAGCATGCCAGATGAAGTGATCGCACGGCTGCATGATAGACGTCGAGCTGATCGCAAGGGCGCGCTCATTCACCCAGCAGACCTCGACGGCGCGCTGCAATCCGCGTTGCTCATGGAGCGCGAGGTGCGTGAGACGCGCCTACCATTCTCCGTCGCCGAGGCCGTCTTAGGCGGTGTGCATGGTCGGCTGGTGGCCATTCTAAGCCGCGCCAGCCAAGCCGCCGCCACTGTCCATCTGACGAGTGGAAGTGCATCTGGCGCGGCCAGGCTTTCCGGTTTTGAAAGTCGGGTGCTCAAGCCCCCCTTGCCTACAAGCGCTACGGCCACAGGAGCTGCGACCACAGAATGGCTCTACGCCTGCGAATGGGCTTGCGCGTCTACCGTGACGCCTCAGCCAGAGGATGCGGCTCGGGCCTCACGGCTTCTGCTCGTGGGTGACCGGCACGGGCCGCTCGCTCAAGAGCTCGCGCCGAGCCAGCCGACCTATCTGGAAGAGGTGACAGAGTCTGCTCTCGGCGACCACGCCGAGCGACTTGGCGGAGTGCTGCTGGTCGCCTCTGCGCGGTCGGATTGCGACCTGAGCGCCATGCATTCAGCTCTAGTGATCGCGCAGTGGCAACTCGCTCTGGGCACGTTGGTGCCTGTGTGGATCTGCACGGAACGTGCCCAGCCGGTTGGGACATACGGGCGGGCGACATGCGCGCACGCTGGGCTGTGGGGCTTTGCGCGCGCTTGTCTCCAGGAGGCTGCCGCGCTACCGATGTACTGCTTGGATATTGACGCGTTGAGCTCTCAGGTGATTCGCACCGCGGCGGCGATTGTATGCTCGGGGTCGCTCCAGGCTGCTGATGGCGACGTATTTGGCTTGCGGGTGCTTCCTTCATACGAGCAAGAGGCTGCAATCCGCTGCGAGGCTATACATGTTCGGCGCCTCGTGCTGCATTGCGCCCCTGCTAGTCCATCGAATGTGGTTCTCAGCTGTGAACCGCGCGGGACATTTGACCATTTGCGAGTTGGGCCGCAACCAGTATCTGATGCAAGGCTGCTTGGAAGACTCGAAGCCTGGCTAAAAACTCGTGCTGTCGGTCTCAACTTCCGCGATGTTCTCGATGTTCTTGGTGAGCTTCCTACGGAGTACATAGGCATTCTCGGTTCGGATTGTTCGGGTGTTGTTCAATCTGCGGGGTCTCGAGTGCGCCACCTCACCGTTGACGACGCCTGCTTTGGCATCGCGAATGGATGCTTGGTATCCTCTGTTTACTGTGACGCCCGGCTGCAAGTGCGCAAGCCAGACGCAGTATCGTTCGAAGCAGCGACAACTCTCGTCAGCACCTGGTGCACTGTGCATGTGGCGTTCGTCCGCCTGCACTTGCGCAGCGGCGTATGGCTTCTTCTGCATGCTGCAGCTGGCGGCGTCGGTCTAGCTGCAGCAGAGTACGCTGCGTGGCTTAACTACTCCACTGCGGGGACTGCTGGCGCGTGCCGCAAGCACAATGTGCTCCGGCTCTGCGGCATTCGCGTCTCGGCAAGCTCTCGTCAAACTGCCGCGAGCGCTTGCGGGCTTGCGGAGCAACTCACCGGCAGGCGGCTCTCCGGGCTGCTGAATAGCTTGTCGGCTGACTTCATTAGCACATCCTTCGCCCTGCTTGGAGAGAAGGCCCGCTTCGAGGAGATCGGGAAGCGATCGGTTTGGAGTTTTGAGCGGGCCGTGGCTAGTGCCACTTACTACTCCGTCTTGGATATGGCAACGGATGTGCCTGCCGACCGCGATTGGTACTGCACGGAAGTGCTGCGAGTGCTCGCGCAGCGCATTGAGTCTCTGGTCGTGCACGGCCTGCCGTTGTGCTGCTTCGACCTCGTTCACGAGGCTCGGTCCGCCTTCCGTTTCTTGGCCGGCGGTGCTAGTCTTGGCAAGGTGGTCCTCGTCCTACCCGTTGCACGCGAGGTGTCTTCACCACTCCAACTCGAGTTTGACCAGCTGTGCGAACGACTCGATGCACATACATCGGAAGCGATGGCCGCGATCGAAGATCTGAAGGACGTCGAGCATGCGCACGAGCTACTTGAGATCGTTGTGCAGCAGGCCGTTGCCGGGGCCCTCAAGTTAGTTCATCCTTCGGAGATTCCCAGGTGGCACCACAAGCTGCTGTACGCGTGGTGTACAACCATCGACGCGCCAAAAGAGCCAGTGACGTATGCGGAAGTTCTTGAGGTCTCCCCGCGCCTCTGGCCGGAAGTCGGCCTCGCCCGCTGCTGCGCACCAAAGCTGGCGGACGCTTTGCTCGGCGACGTTTCTTACCAAGAGCTCCTTTTCCCCGGCGGATCCATGGAAGTAACTCTGCCCGTATATCAAGACGCTGTGCATTCGCGCTTCTACAACGAGTGCGTGGTCGCTGCCGTGGCGTCGATCATCAAAGAGTTGCCCACAGGACGCCGTGTGAGTGTGGTCGAGATTGGTGCCGGCACGGGCGGAACGGCGTCGAGTGTGCTACCCGCCCTGCGAAAAGTGTGCTCACAGTACATGTTTACCGACGTGTCGGAGGTCTTTCTGCACCAAGCGCAGCGCCGCTTCGCAGAATACTCGTCGTTCATGCGCTACGAGCTCCTCAACATCGATGCCGACTCGCGACTGCAGGGCTTCGCGTCGCACTCCTACGACCTCGCCATTGCTACAAACGTGCTCCACGCCACGCCATTCATGCGGAACACTCTTGGCAACTGCTTCCAACTCCTCCGCGACGGTGGCTTTCTCGTTGTTAACGAAGCCTTGCACACCAGTAGCTCAATCCAGACCACGTTTGGCCTGACGGACGGCTGGTGGCTCTTCGCCAGCGACCCTGAGCGTACAGGCCAGCCGAGCCCTCTTATGACCTGGGAGCACTGGAGAACGCTGCTGGCGCAGAGTGGCTTTGGCCGCGTGCACTGCATGCGCGGCCACGGCCTTCTGATGGAGCAGCAGGCGATCATCGTCGCGCAGGCTCCGCTCCGCGGCGAGGAGCAGGCTTTGGCATTGGTCGGCGGCACGCACGTCTTATCTGGCGGGCTTGGCGGGCTTGGTCTTCTGACGGCACGCGTGCTGGCAGAGCATGGTGCGAAGCGCATCGTGTTGTCT
>Ga0209491_10003273_pt1 | contig 27010 bp, 21 predicted proteins | sample BON02_FD_187213 | JGI IMG/M metagenome (GOLD analysis project Ga0209491, IMG submission 187213) | Freshwater microbial communities from Lake Bonney liftoff mats and glacier meltwater in Antarctica - BON-02 (SPAdes) (version 2) | ecosystem: Environmental > Aquatic > Freshwater > Ice > Glacier...
ATTCATGACAAAATTAAAAGAAAATATGCTTTGGCTCTATTTTAAAATAGCAAAATTAAATAATATTAACTTCTATTTTATTAATCTAAAAAATAAGCAACTCTGGAAATTAAAAATAAACCTTTTTTAAGGCTCGACTAAATAGTCTTAAATTTTTTAATTCAAAAATGCACCATATGACTAATTCGAAAAGCTGTTATATCTATTTTTTTATAATAAGTGTAACAATTAGCATAAAAATCCATGTGTATTTATTTTCATTTTATTGCAAATGAATTTTTTAGTTATTTAAAGATTAACAAATTTGTATTTTTATTTATTGTGTAAACACTCCCAAAATGGTCTATAACACAACAATTAAAAATTTCTAATTTTTAAAGAACTTCAGTTTAAAATAAAATTAACAAATATATGTGACCCATTATCTAACGAAACAAAATTAACTCAAATTACTATTGTCAAATTTTTTGTTTTAATTCATAAAATCTTATTTTAATTATTTTGACAAAACTTTTATCAATTGCTTAACATTCAAATACTGAAAATACCTTGCGGTTGCTTTAAAATTTTTATCTAGCAAAACAATTGCTGGTAAAGAAAAAGGTTTGTTCTTTTTTCTTGCCATTAATAAAGGAACTTGGTGTATTGGGTTTCTTTTATTAATTCTTTCATTCACAAATTTTTGACCTCCAAATGTGATTGTATCTTTTGATTCTGCATCCATCTTTACAGCATAAAATTCTTTATTCAATAGTGCTATTACTTTTTTATCCGTGAAAACATCCTTTTGCATTTTAATACAAGGACCACACCAATCTGCATAGAAATCAATAAAAACGTTTTTTGGTTTTATAGCTAAAGAATCTTCTAGTTGCTCAAAATTGAGCCAACGTACCGTTTTTTCAGTTTGTGAAAAAACGGTGTTGGTCAATAGTAAAACGAATATACTAATACTTAAAAATTTGATTTCTTTCAAAATGTTACAATGAGCTTATTTTTACGCCTACAAAATACGTACGTGGTGCTGCTGGACCATATACATAATTGCTATCACGATTTTTACCAGTGTCAAAATCATTCTGATAACTATCCGTTACATTTTTTACGCCACCAAATAGTTCAAATCCAGTGCTTAAATTTTCCATTTTAAAAGTATAACTTCCACGTAAACTTAATTCTGTAAAACTTGGTGTAACATCATATTCATCTACCGCTTGTCCTGTGCCATTTCCAGAAAAATGTATAATATCCATTTCACCAGTGTACAATAAGTTTGCACTAATTGCTACTTTCTTAATTGGCGTGTATGTAAATGTTGCGTAACCATAATTATTTGGAGTACGTAGAAATTCTCTTTTAGAAGGTAAACCTTCAATGTTTTCTACAGCATCATCAAACAAACTAGATTGGATTGTAAAACCAGCTTCTAATTCTACCACATAATCAAAATTTGCACGAGTTTCTATAGTTAATCCTTTTACAGTAGCTCCACTTCCGTTTCTTTTTTCGAAACGCTCTCCAAATTGATCTTTACCTAAAGGGAATTGATAAAATGCGTCATCTAAATGCGTATAAAAACCTTCAACAGTAAAACCTGCAATAAAATGTTCTGTTGCTTTATCATAATTTACAGAAGCTGTATAACTATTAGAACGCTCTTCAATAAGATTGTCTGCCAAAGAAATTCTAGAAACTCCGCCACCAGCAAATGCAATATGTAAATCGGTGTCAAAAGCTTGCGGAGCTCTAAAACCAGTTCCCCAACCTAAACGAAATTGAGTAGTTTCTTCTAATTTGTATAAAAGTGATACTCTAGGACTAAAAATTGCGTGGTCTACCAAGTTATGCTTGTCGAGACGAAAACCTGTTAAGAAATTCAATTTTTCGAAAATATCCCAATCATTCTGTACAAAAGCACCTAATGTTTTTGTTGTTTGGTCAATCAAATAATTATACGATTCAATTTCATCTAAAACATCATCATACATATATTCTAAACCACCAGTAAATACTGTTTTTCCTCCTAAAAAGGCATCAAAACTATAGTTGTACTGCGTTCCACCTTGGTGTGTTACAACCTCTGAAATTCCGTATGGCGGTGCATCAAAGAATTCTGCTTTTTCCGTTGCATCATCTGGAATAATTCCTGTATAATGATCACGATCCGTTCTTTGACCCCCGTAATAGAAAATTAGCGAACTTCTATCAAAGTTTATTTGATAATCTAAACTTCCCATTTTTACATTATGCGTTCTTTCTTCGGATTGCTTTGCCAAAAACGCTGGTTTGTCAACAATTTCTCCTCCAAATCTGTATTCATAAAGACTACTAAAACTAGCTTCTAACTTCGAATTATCCGTTGGTAAATAAAAAGCATTTACACCAAAAGAATTGTCTTTCAATGCAGGCAATTCAGAATAGTTATCTCCGTTCGCATCGTAAGCTTCTCTAGTTCTATTGTTTATAAAAAAGTTAACCCCAGCGTTTCTATCTTCATTAACAACTGTCGCATTTCCGCTGATTAAATTTTGATCCGATCCATCGATATTTTGATAGCCATAACTAAAACTGTACCCATTTTTCTTTGGGACTTTTGTAATCACATTTACAGTTCCACCAATTGCGCTAGAGCCATATAGTGCAGAAACACCTCCACGAACTACCTCTATACGGTCAATCATATTTACAGGAATTTGCTCTAAACCATATAAACCTGTAAGTGGGCTAAAAATTGCTCGTCCATTTATAAGAACTTGAGAATAACCACCTTGTAAACCATTCATACGAATCTGGCTATAATTACACGTTTGGCAATCTACCTCAACACGCAAACCTGGTTGAAAACGTAATCCTTCAGAAAGATCTGTCGCGGTAACTTGTTCTAATGTTTTGCTGCTAATTAAATTCACAATTACAGGAGAATCTGTTCTTCTTTTTTCTGTACGAGTTCCTGTGATTACGATTTCGTTTAGCACTTCATTACCTTCTTCCAATGTAAAATTTACAACTTGGTTAGAACCTTCTGTAATCATTAACTCTTTTCTCGAAGATTTAAAACCTTGCGCTTGAGCGATAAGTGTTATTTTTCCTGCGGAAAGTGTTATTTCGTACTTACCATTATTATCTGTGTTTGTTCCTTGATTTCCTCCTTTCACATATATACTTGCAAAAGGGATAGGATTTTCGTTGTTTTTTACAATACCGGAAATAGTGACTTGTTGACTTTGTGCAGATAAAAGGTTTGATATTTCTATTACTGCTAAAAATAGTATTTTTTTCATGCTTAATTAATATTTTAATAAATCTATTATTTTAAATATTTGGCAAATATATAAATTATTTTTAGACAAGGCTAAAAATTTATTTTAATTATTTAAAAAAAATGTATCTTTGCATCGAAATTAATTAAGATGTTAAGTCAAGCAGAAGAAAATTATTTAAAAGCTATTTATCAATTAGAGTTTATTTCAAAAAGTGAAGTAAGCACAAATGCTATTGCAGAGAGGTTAGAAACAAAAGCTTCTTCTGTAACAGATATGATTAAAAAATTAGCAGATAAAAAAATGCTGATTTATAAAAAATATCAAGGCGTTTTATTAACCGATTTAGGCAAGCAAACTGCTGCTAATATTATTAGAAAGCATCGGCTTTGGGAAGTTTTTTTGGTAGAAAAATTAAACTTTTCTTGGGATGAAGTACATGAAGTAGCAGAACAATTAGAACATATTAAATCTAAAAAGTTGATTGATGAAATTGATTCTTTTTTAGATTTCCCAAAGCATGATCCGCATGGCGATCCAATTCCAGATAAAAATGGAAATTTACCAAAAATCGAAAAAAGTTTATTATCGACTTTTAATAAAGGAGAATCAGGAATTTGTGTCGGAGTGAAAGATAGTTCATCAGAATTTCTACAGTTTTTAGATAAGAAAAACATCACTTTAGGAATAAAAATTACAGTTTTAGAAAAAGAAGAATTTGATGATTCTTTATCCATAGAAATTGATGGGAAAAAATTATCAATCTCTAATAAAATAGCAAATAACTTATACATTAAGAAGTAAACACAAATGAAAAAATATATAATTCTAGTTTTCTTAATAACTGCTTTTGGTTGTAAACAAGAAAATAAAAAGACGAATAAGTTACAAGTTGTTACAACAACAACAATGATTACAGATTTGGTAAAAAATATTGGTGGAGACAAAATAGATATTCAAGGATTAATGGGTGCAGGAGTAGATCCTCATTTATACAAAGCGAGTGAGGGCGATGTAAGCAAATTATTTAATGCGGATGTAATTGTTTACAATGGATTGCATTTAGAAGGGAAATTAGAAGATGTGTTTGAGAATATGCGTCATCAGAATAAAAAAACCATTGCAGTTTCTGATGCTTTGGATAAAGCTACTTTAATTGGTTCAGAATATTTTGCGTCTAATTACGATCCGCATATTTGGTTTAATATTAACAATTGGGAAATTATTACACAATATTTAGTTGATCAATTATGTGAGTTAGATGCAGAAAATGCAGAAACGTATAAAACAAATGGTGCGAACTATTTAAAAACGTTGGCTTCTTTAAAAATAACAATAACAGAAGAAATAAATACATTACCAATAGAAAAGAGAATTTTAGTAACAGCTCACGATGCTTTTAATTACTTCGGAAAAGAATTTCAATTTAATGTAGTTGGATTACAAGGGTTATCTACAGCAACGGAAGCAGGCGTAAAAGACGTTCAGAGAATGGCTAGTTTTATTGAAGAAAGTAAAGTAAAAGCTGTTTTTGTAGAAAGTTCTGTGCCAAAAAGAACTGTGGAAGCTTTACAAGAAGCGGTAAAAGCGAAAGGAAAAGAAATAGTGATTGGAGGAACGCTATATTCTGATGCTTTAGGAAGCTATGGAACAGAAGAAGGAACTTATGTTGGTATGTACAAACACAATGTAAAAATTATTGTGAACGCTTTAAAATAAGATAAATGGAACCACAAAAAATAGCAATAGCTGTAGATGATTTAACGGTTGCATATAATTACAAACCTGTTTTATGGGATATTGATTTATCAATCCCTGAAGGAGTCTTAATGGCAATTGTTGGTCCAAATGGTGCTGGAAAATCAACCTTGATAAAAGCTATTTTGGGAATTATAGAGCCAATTGCAGGAAGTGTTTCAATTTATGGGAAACCGTATAACAAACAACGAAAATTAGTAGGTTATGTTCCGCAAAAAGGAAGTGTAGATTGGGATTTTCCAACCACAGCTTTAGATGTTGTAAAAATGGGAACTTACGGGAGTTTGGGTTGGATTAAAAGACCTGGTAAAAAAGAGCAAAAAACAGCTTTAGAATCTTTAGAAAAAGTAGGAATGTTAGCTTTTAAAGACAGGCAAATAAGTCAACTTTCTGGCGGACAACAGCAACGTGTTTTTTTGGCGAGAGCTTTAGCCCAAGATGCTGCTATCTATTTTATGGATGAACCTTTTCAAGGAGTAGACGCAACAACAGAAGTCACGATTATCAATATTTTAAAGGGATTAAGAAAAGCAGGAAAAACAGTTGTTGTAGTGCATCACGATTTACAAACCGTTCCAGAGTATTTTGATTGGGTTACGTTTTTAAACGTAAAAAAAATAGCAACAGGTCCTGTAAAAGAGATTTTTAATGATGATAATCTAACCAAAACGTACGGAATTAATTATAAAGTTAGTGTGCAGCAGTAGGTTTTTTTTAAAATAGAAAAAAGAGACAAGAAAAAAAGAAACAGGAAACAGGAAACAAACAGAAAAAAGACAATATATAAGAGATAAGAGAAAAGAGAAAAAATTAGAGTTTATAAATTAAAGGTTTAATTTTTTTAATTAATTAGGAATTATAAAATAAAAATCACAATAATCAATAACCAGTAACCAGTAACCAGTAACTAAATAAACAAATCATCGATTTTTCAGAATATATAAAGCTCGTTTTTACAGATTACACCTTAAGGACAATAACCTTGGGTACGGCAATATTGGGCGCAATTTGTGGTATGTTGGGTAGTTTTGCAGTATTGAGAAAACAAAGTTTGTTGGGCGACGCTATTTCACATGCAGCATTGCCAGGAATTGCAATTGCTTTTTTAATTACGGGAACAAAAGAAACAAACGTATTATTAATAGGCGCTTTAGTGAGTGGTTTATTAGGCGCATTTTGGATTCGTGGAATTACAAAAAGAACTCATTTAAAATCAGATACAGCATTAGGATTAATATTATCTATTTTCTTCGGATTTGGAATGTTATTGTTAACGTATATTCAGAAACAACCAAATGCAAATCAGTCTGGTTTGGATAAATTTTTATTTGGGCAAGCAGCAACTTTATTAGCGCGAGATGTTTGGTTTATGGCAATCGTTACTTTTATCTGTTTAATTGTTTTACTTCTATTTTGGAAAGAATTTAAAATACTATTATTTGATGCTGATTATGCAAAAACATTAGGGTTTAATATTAAGCTAATCGATATTTTAATAACCTCATTTATTGTCATCGCAATTGTTTTAGGTTTACAAACTGTAGGCGTTGTATTAATGAGCGCAATGTTATTAGCGCCAGCAGCAGCAGCGAGACAATGGACAAATAGTTTAGGGATTATGGTGATGTTGGCTGCAATTTTTGGAGCAGCAGCTGGCGTTGTAGGAACTGGAATTAGTGCAAGTCAGAATAATTTATCAACAGGACCCGTTATTGTTTTAGTTGCTGCAGTTTTTGTAGCATTTTCTTTTATATTTTCTCCGTCAAGAGGATTGTTATTCAGACAAATACGATTTATTCAAAATAGAAAAGATTTAGAATTGCATAAAACATTAGCTTTTATGTTTGAAATTGCGCAAGGTCACGAAAATATTATGCATCCGCATGCTGTAAAAATATTAAATAATTTTCAAGGTTATACGAGAAAATCGTTAGGGAAATTAGAACGTAAAGAATATATAAATGTAGAAGGTTCTATGTGGTCTATGACGCCAAAAGGATATCATTTTGCAGCAAATTTGTACAACCAACAAATAACCGAAAATGAGTAGTGCTCAAATAGAAATACAACTAATTGCAAGTATCGTGGCAATTGCCTGTGCAATTCCGGGTACCTTTTTGGTGTTGCGAAAAATGGCGTTGATTAGCGATGCAATTAGTCATTCTATATTGCCAGGTTTGGTGTTGGGTTTTTTTATCACGCACGATTTAAGTTCGCCGCTATTAATTATTATGGCAGCATTATCTGGCGTAATTACTGTTATTTTAGTTGAGTTTATTCAGAAAACTAGATTGGTAAAAGAAGATACTGCAATCGGATTGGTTTTTCCAGTGCTGTTTAGTATTGGTGTTATTCTCATTGCAAAAAATGCAAATGATGTTCATTTAGATACGGACGCCATTTTATTAGGAGAATTAGCTTTTGCTCCTTTTGATCGGTTTTTAATAGACGGATTAGATTTAGGGCCAAAATCTCTGTGGGTTATTGGAATCATCTTGTTGATAACAATTGGTTTATTATTCGCTTTTTTCAAAGAGCTAAAAATTAGCACGTTTGATGCTGGTTTGGCAACAACCCTGGGTTTCTCGCCTGTGATAATTCATTATGGATTAATGAGTGTTGCTTCAATAACAATTGTAGGTTCTTTTGATGCTGTTGGAGCAATTTTGGTCGTCGCTTTAATGATTGCGCCAGCTGCAGCCGCTTATTTGTTAACAGATAATTTAAAGAGAATGCTGGGTTTATCGGTTATATTTGGCGTTTTTTCCGCCATTGCAGGGTATTGGTTAGCGCATTGGTTAGACGCATCTATTGCTGGCTCCATGACAACAATTTTAGGAATTGTGTTTTTAATTGTTTATTTATTCGCTCCAAAAAGAGGTTTAATTTCGGTTTTATATAGAAACAAACAACAGCAAATAGAAGTTTCATTATTAACTTTTTTATTGCACTTAAATAATCATCAAGAATTAAGAGAACGTCATATAAATCATTTGAATGAACATATTAATTGGCGACGCGTAAAATCGAAATCTGTATTAAACCTAGCGTTGAAAAATAACATGATAACAATCGATAAAAAGATTATTTCTTTAACTGAAAAAGGAAAAAGTTTTACAGATAAAGCGATTGATTATATTATAACCAATGATCATTCAAAAATAGAATCGATAAAAGATGATTTCTTTTTATTTAGAGGATAACCCTCGCAATATGTCGTATTTTGCATAAAAAATAATTCTGTGCAAGAATCAACTAATTTTCAAATTTATAATGCATCTGCAGGAAGCGGAAAAACCTTTACACTCGTAAAGGAATATTTGAAGATTTTATTAAAATCAGACAGTGTTTTTCACTTTCAAAATGTGTTGGCAATTACGTTTACCAACAAAGCTGCGGCAGAAATGAAAGAGCGCGTTTTGGAGAATTTAGAAGCTTTTTCTGAAGGTAAAACAACTGATATTCTTCCTAAAATTTTAGAAGAAACTACTTTAGATTCAGCCATAATTAAAGAAAGAAGTAAAAAAATACTAGATTCAATTCTTCAAAATTATTCTGCTTTTTCAATTACTACAATCGATTCTTTTACACATAAAATAATAAAAAGTTTTGCGTTTGATCTGGGATTATCACTCAATTTTGAAGTAGAAATGGATGCTGTTTCTTTATTAAATGAAGCGGTAGAAGTGCTGATCTCCAAAATAGGAACCGATGAAAAACTCACAAAATTACTAATCAATTTTACTTTAGATAAAGCAGATGATGATAAGTCTTGGGATATTTCTCGTGAATTAAATGATTTTGCCAGAATTTTATTGAGTGAAAGTGATGCAAAGCATTTTAGAAAATTATCTGATAAAAATATTGATGATTTTACTTCTTTAAGCAAAACGCTAAAATTAGCGAATAGGGAAATCGAAAATAAGTTTGCGGGTATTGGAGAAAAAGGAATAAATCTAATCGACAATAATGGATTGGATTTCGCAGATTTTTCTTATAAAGATTTACCAAATCAGTTTACCAAATTAACCAATTTTAAATATTTAAAATCGGGAGATTTAAAGTTTGATGGACGCTTACAAAGTTCTATTGAAGCGAATAAAGATTTTTACACAGCCAAAACCCCTGGTAATAAAAAAGAAATTATTGATTCAATTTCAGAAGAATTAAAAGAAATTTATTTTGAATCTAAATCGCTTTTTGATGTTGAAAACTCGAATTATGTTCTTAATAAACTAGTGCTTAAAAATGTAATTCCGCTTGCGGTTTTAAATCATATTAATCACGAATTAAATACCATTAAAGAGGAAAATAATATCAGATTAAATGCCGAATTTAATCAGCTTATTGCAGATCAAATAAAAAATGAACCTGCGCCATTTATTTACGAAAGAATTGGGCAGAAATTTCAACATTATTTTGTTGATGAAATGCAAGATACTTCTGTTTTACAGTGGCAGAATTTAATTCCGTTAATAGAAAATGCACTTTCTCAAGAACAAACAAATTTACTATTAGTTGGTGATGGAAAACAAGCTATTTATCGTTGGCGTGGAGGAAAAGCAGAACAATTTATCGATTTGGGAAATGAGAGTGAAGGTGGCGAAAATCCGTTTTTAGTTCAAAAAGAAGTTCGGAATTTAGACACCAATTATAGAAGTTTTTCTGAAGTAGTAAACTTTAATAATAGTTTCTTTTCTCATCTTTCAAAATTCTTGCAGAATGAAGTTTATAAAAACCTATTTATAGATGGGAATACACAACTTGAAAATGCAAAAAAAGGTGGATTCGTTTCACTCAATTTTCTAGAAAGGGACGAAGAAAATAAATACAATTATCCGCAGAAAGTTTTAGAAATTATTCAAAATTTAGATTCAGATTTTCCATTGGGGAATATTTGTGTTTTGGTTCGGAAAAATAAAGATGGCGTTGAAGTAGCCAATTACTTATCAGAAAATAAAATAGAAATCGTTTCGTCAGAAACCTTGTTATTGCAAAACAGCCAGAAAGTAAATTTTATCATTCATTTTTTACAAATCATTCAGCATCCCTTTGATGAAGATTCACGTTTTGAATGGTTGCATTTTTTACATCAACACTTAAAAATTGAAAAAGATAAACATTCTTTTTTTGAAGAACTAATTCATTTATCAATTGACCAATTATTTCAACATTTAAAAAATTATTCAATTGAATTTGATGTAAATCATTTTTATCAGCTTCCTTTTTATGAAAAAATGGAAGAAATCATCAGGAAATTTAATTTAATTGAAACATCAGACGCGTATGTTCAATTCTTTTTAGATGTTGTTTTAGAGCAGCAAAGAAAAGGAACGGATGTTCAAGAGTTTTTAGATTTCTGGGAAATAAAAAAAGAAAAATTAAGCATTATTGCTCCCGAAAATAAAAATGCTGTTCAGATTATGACGATTCATAAATCGAAAGGTTTGGAGTTTCCGATCGTTATTTTTCCGTATGATTTAGATATTTATTATAACAGAAATGGTAAAGTTTGGCTTGAGGATCTTCCAAAAGAAAATTTTGAGAATTTTGATGAAGTTTTAGTCCCATATTCTAAAGATTTAGAAATTATAAATGATTCTTCAAATAGAATTTATAATGGAGTTCGTGAAGAATTAGAATTAGATAATTTTAATTTGCTTTATGTGGCATTAACAAGGTCTATAGAGCAGTTGTATGTAATTACAGCCAAAAATGTAAAATCTAACGGAGAAGAAAATACCAATTTTTACAGTGGAATTTTCATCAACTATTTAAAAGAAATTGGACAATGGAATGATGATTTAACGGAATATAATTATGGTGATTCAGAACGTAAAAGTGTAGAAAAAGAGAATAAAGAAAATTCAGAAATCCAGCAGCAATTTATTTCTACTTCGTGGCAAGAACATAACTTGAATATGCTGGCAAGCTCTTCTAAACTTTGGGATACAAAACAAGGAGAAGCGGTTGTTTTTGGGAATTTAATTCATGAAATGATGTCCAAAATCAGTACTAAAAATGATATTGAAAAAGTGATTTCTACTTATGAAAATCAAGGCTTTTTAAAAGCTATAAATTCATCCGAAGTAAAGACTTTAATAAACGACATTGTAAATCACCCTAAATTAACATCTTATTTTGCAGATAATATTACCATATATAATGAGCGAGAAATAGTAGATAATGAAAATGAAATTCACATTCCAGATCGTTTAATTTTTGATGATAATAAGGTTACAATAATTGATTATAAAACTGGAAGTCAAGAAGAGAAGCATAAACAACAAATTTTAAAATACACAGAAGTTTTGCAGTCGATGAATTTAAAAGTCGATAAAAAACTACTCATATATATTAATGACAAAATTTTAGTCGAAGAAGTTTAATAACTTTGTAATTCAAATTATAAAAAACATAAAAATGTACGGAAAAATAAAAGAATACTTACAGAAAGAAATAAATGAAATTAAAGAAGACGGTTTGTATAAATCAGAACGGATTATTACTTCTTCTCAAGATGCGGTTATAAAAATTTCTACAGGAGAAGCCGTTTTAAATTTTTGCTCCAATAATTATTTAGGGTTATCTAATCATCCAGAAATAATTCAAGCGGCAAAAGATACGCTAGATTCTCACGGTTTTGGAATGTCTTCAGTACGATTTATTTGTGGAACACAAGATATTCACAAACAATTAGAAGAAAAGATTGCTGAATTTTATAAAACGGAAGACACAATACTTTACGCAGCTTGTTTTGATGCAAACGCTGGGGTTTTCGAGCCATTATTAACTAAAGAAGATGCAATAATTTCAGATAGTTTAAATCACGCTTCTATTATAGACGGAGTTCGTTTGTGTAAATCTGCTCGTTACAGATATAATAATAATGACATGACTTCTCTGGAAGAACAACTTATTGAGGCGAATAAACATAATCACAGATTCAAAATTATTGTTACAGACGGTGTTTTCTCGATGGATGGGATTGTAGCAAAATTAGATGAGATTTGTGATTTAGCAGATAAATATGATGCTTTAGTGATGGTTGATGAATGTCACGCAACAGGTTTCATTGGTAAAACAGGCAGAGGAACCGTTGAATTAAAAAATGTAATGGATCGTGTTGATATTGTTACAGGAACTTTGGGGAAAGCACTTGGCGGTGCAATGGGAGGTTATACAACCGGTAAAAAAGAAATTATAGAACTTTTACGTCAGCGCTCTAGACCTTATTTGTTTTCAAATTCTTTGGCACCTACAATTGTTGGCGCTTCTTTGAAAGTTTTTGAATTGATTTCAAAAGATACTTCTCTTCGCGATAAATTAGAAAATAATACTAACTATTTTAGAAAAGAGATGGAAAAAGCAGGTTTTGATTTAGTTGGTGCAGATGCTGCAATTGTTCCAGTAATGCTATATGATGCAAAATTAGCTCAAAAAATGGCAGAGAAATTGTTAGAAGAAGGTATTTATGTAATTGGTTTTTTCTTTCCTGTTGTACCTAAAGGTCAAGCTAGAATTAGAGTTCAGCTCTCTGCAGCACATACAAAAGAACACTTAGACATGGCAATAAAATCATTTTTTAAAGTAGGTAAAGAATTAAAAATTATTTAGATTGAGAAAAAGTTTGTGTTTTATTTAACTTTTTGTAGATTTGTCTTTGTTGTTTGAATTTAACAACTTAATTTTGCTAACTATAAAGAACTTTTAATTTAAAAATTTGATAATGAAACATTTAAAATTAGCTGTTATAGCTTTGTTTATACTTGCTACTATTGGCAGTGCAAACGCACAAAACGAGAACAATCCTTGGGCTGTAGGTTTCGGTGTAAATATTGTAGATTACTATGGGAATGACAATTTTGGTGACCAAGTTAAGGATTTACTTGGAAATGATGATTGGAACTTTCTTCCCTCTATTTCAAGAATAACTGTAGCTAGATATTTGGAGAATGGATTTTCTTTGCAATTAGCAGGTTCTTTGAATGATATTGAAACAGTAAGGACTGAAAATGATTCTGATTTTCTTTATTACTCTATTGGAGCAACAGTAAAGTATGATTTAAATCATCTTTTTGGACAAACAGGATGGTTTGATCCTTATGTATATTTAGGAGGAGATTTTGTTTCTGCTGATGATAAAAGCGAAGGAATGTTAAATGCAGGTCTTGGTTTTAATACTTGGTTTAATGATAATTTAGGATTAAACTTTGAAACAGGAACCAAAAAAGGTTTTGCTGAAGAAGTAAGAGCCCATTACCAAACTTCTTTAGGTTTAGTATTCCAATTTGGAGGAAAAGACACTGATGGTGACGGAATCTATGACAATGAAGATGCTTGTCCAGAAGTTGCAGGTTTAAAAGAATTTAACGGTTGTCCAGATGCTGATGGCGATGGAATCAAAGATTCTGATGATGCTTGTCCTAATGTTGCTGGTTTAGCTTCTTTAAATGGTTGTCCAGATTCAGACGGTGATGGTGTTGCAGATAAAGATGATATGTGTCCAAATGATAAAGGAACAAAAGCAAACAAAGGTTGTCCTGATACAGACGGCGATGGTGTTGTAGATAAAGATGATAAATGTCCTACAGTAGCAGGTCCAGTTGCAAATCAAGGTTGTCCTTATGTTGACACTGATGGTGACGGAGTTTTAGATAAAGATGATAATTGTCCAAATGTTGCAGGTCTTGCTTCTAACAATGGATGTCCAGCTACTATGACAGAAGATGGTCAGTTATTAGTTGATGAATATTCAAAAATGATATTTTTTGCTTTTGATAAAGCAGCCTTTAAACCTGATGTAACTTCTACACTAGATAAGATAGTTGAAGTTATGAATAAATTTGATGGCTCTATATTCGAAATCGCAGGATATACAGATAGTATTGGTTCAGAAGCTTATAATTTAGACCTTTCTGAAAGAAGAACTAAAACAGTAAGAGATTACTTTATTAGTAAAGGTATTAGCGAGTCTAGATTAGAATCTAAATATTTTGGAGAAACTCAACCAATTGAATCTAATTCAACTGCAGATGGAAGACAAAAGAATAGAAGAGTTGTTATAAAAGTTCCATTAAACGACTAGTAATTCTTAATAACAAATATAAATAATTTAAAACCTCATCATAGGTGAGGTTTTTTAGTGTTTTTTTTTTTTTTATAAAATTAAAAAACTTATTTTTGTCAACAATAAAGAACTTTTAATTTAAAAATTTGATTATGAAACATTTAAAATTAGCTGTTATAGCTTTGTTTACACTTGCTACTATTGGCAGTGCAAACGCACAAAACGAGAACAATCCTTGGGTTGTAGGTTTCGGTGTAAATATTGTAGATTACTATGGAAATGACAATTTTGGTGACCAAGTTGATGATTTACTTGGAAATGGTGATTGGAACTTTCTTCCCTCTATTTCAAGAATAACTGTAGCTAGATATTTGGAGAATGGATTTTCCTTGCAAGTAGCTGGTTCTTTGAATGATATTGAAACAGTAAGGACTGAAAATGATTCTGATTTTCTTTATTACTCTATTGGAGCAACAGTAAAGTATGATTTAAATCATCTTTTTGGACAAACAGGATGGTTTGATCCTTATGTATATTTAGGAGGAGATTTTGTTTCTGCTGATGATAAAAGCGAAGGAATGTTAAATGCAGGTCTTGGTTTTAATACTTGGTTTAATGATAATTTAGGATTAAACTTTGAAACAGGAACCAAAAAAGGTTTTGCTGAAGAAGTAAGAGCCCATTACCAAACTTCTTTAGGTTTAGTATTCCAATTTGGAGGAAAAGACACTGATGGTGACGGAATCTATGACAATGAAGATGCTTGTCCAGAAGTTGCAGGTTTAAAAGAATTTAACGGTTGTCCAGATGCTGATGGCGATGGAATCAAAGATTCTGATGATGCTTGTCCTAATGTTGCTGGTTTAGCTTCTTTAAATGGTTGTCCAGATTCAGACGGTGATGGTGTTGCAGATAAAGATGATATGTGTCCAAATGATAAAGGAACAAAAGCAAACAAAGGTTGTCCTGATACAGACGGCGATGGTGTTGTAGATAAAGATGATAAATGTCCTACAGTAGCAGGTCCAGTTGCAAATCAAGGTTGTCCTTATGTTGACACTGATGGTGACGGAGTTTTAGACAAAGATGACAAATGTCCAAATGTTGCAGGTGTTGCTTCTAACAATGGATGTCCAGAAGTAATTATGACTGAAGAAGGAGAGATAGCTTTAAATGAGTATGCAAAAACAATCTTATTTAATACAGGTAAATCTAGCTTTAAGTCAGGAATTACTGATAAATTAGATGGTATTGTTGATGTAATGAATAAATTCTCAAATGCTAAATTTCAGGTTCAAGGGCATACAGATAGCCAAGGTGCTGCTGCAATGAATTTAAAATTATCTGAAGAAAGAGCTATAGCTGTAAGAGATTATTTAGTTAAAAAAGGTATTGATACTACACGTTTAGATGCTGTTGGATACGGAGAAGGTGAGCCAATTTCTACTAATAAAACTAGTGCAGGTAGAGAACAAAACAGAAGAGTTATAATTTCTACAACGAACAAATAATAATTTAGGTGTAATTTAAATTATTATATAATAAATCCCGCCTAAAAGGCGGGATTTATTTTGCTTTTATCTATAAAAATATTTGTTTTTTTTATTTTAAGTACAAACTAAATAAATTACCTTTGCACACTGAAAATGAGTGCTATTTTCATTTCGTGTTTTATAAATTTAATTAGATAAAAATGTCTACAGTAACAGGTAAAGTTTCTCAAATTATTGGTCCGGTAATCGATGTTGAGTTTAATACAGAGAATAATGAGCTTCCTAAAATCTATGATTCTTTAGAAATAAAAAAGAAAGATGGAACTATTCTGGTATTAGAAGTTCAACAACATATTGGTCAAGATACGGTTAGAACTATTTCTATGGATGCAACGGATGGACTTCAAAGAGGTCAAGAGGTCGTAGCTACAGGAAGTCCAATTCAAATGCCAATCGGTAAAGATATTTACGGAAGATTGTTTAATGTTACTGGTGATGCAATCGATGGTTTAGGAGATTTACCAAAATTACTTGAAAATGGTTTACCTATTCATAGAAATGCGCCTAAATTTGAAGATTTATCTGTATCTACAGAAGTTTTATTCACAGGTATCAAAGTTATCGACTTAATTGAACCTTATGCAAAAGGAGGTAAAATTGGTTTATTTGGAGGAGCAGGTGTTGGTAAAACAGTACTAATTCAAGAACTGATAAATAACATTGCAAAAGGGCACGGGGGATTATCCGTTTTTGCTGGAGTTGGAGAGAGAACCCGTGAAGGAAACGATTTACTTCGAGAAATGTTAGAGTCTGGAATTATAAAATACGGAGACGATTTTATGCATTCAATGGAAGAAGGCGGATGGGATTTGTCTAAAGTAGATAAACCTGGAATGAGAGAATCAAAAGCAACATTTGTTTTTGGACAAATGAACGAGCCTCCAGGAGCAAGAGCAAGAGTCGCCTTATCTGGTTTAACAATAGCAGAATATTTTAGAGATGGTGCTGGAGATAGCCAAGGAAAAGATGTGCTTTTCTTTGTAGATAATATTTTTAGATTTACACAGGCAGGTTCAGAAGTTTCTGCATTATTAGGTCGTATGCCATCAGCAGTAGGTTACCAACCAACTTTAGCTACAGAAATGGGTGCAATGCAAGAGCGTATTACATCAACCAAAAAAGGTTCTATTACCTCTGTGCAAGCAGTTTATGTGCCTGCGGATGATTTAACAGATCCAGCTCCTGCAACTACATTTGCTCACTTGGATGCAACTACTGTATTGTCAAGGAAAATTGCTGAATTAGGTATTTATCCTGCGGTAGATCCTTTGGATTCTACGTCTAGAATTTTAAGTGCTGCAATTTTAGGAGACGAGCATTATAATACAGCAACAGCTGTAAAAGAATTATTACAGCGTTATAAAGAATTACAAGATATCATTGCTATTTTAGGAATGGAAGAATTATCTGAAGAAGATAAATTAATTGTACATAGAGCTCGTAGAGTTCAACGTTTCTTATCTCAACCTTTTCATGTTGCTGAACAATTTACTGGTATTCCTGGAGTTTTAGTTGATATTAAAGATACCATTAAGGGTTTTAATATGATTATGGACGGTGAATTAGATAAATATCCAGAGGCTGCATTCAATTTAAGAGGATCAATTCAAGATGCAATTGATGCTGGAGAAAAAATGTTAGCAGAAGTTTAAAATTAGTATTCAGTTTGCAGTTTCAGTTCGCAATAATGCCTCTGAATACTGAATACTTAATACGGAATACTGAAAAATTATGTATTTAGAAATCGTAACACCAGAAGAAATATTATTTTCTGCAGAAGTTCATTCTGTATCGGTTCCAGGAGTTGATGGAGAATTTCAAATGTTGAATAATCATGCACCAATTGTTTCTGTTTTGAAAGAAGGTACAATTAAAGTTCATGTGCATACGCAAGAGCATTTAACTTTAAATGATTTGAAAGGAAAATTAGTTCCTCAAGTTGATGATGATAATGTTTTAGTGTTGAAAATTAACTCGGGAACACTAGAGCTAAAAGATAATAAAGTTATTATTTTAGCAGATTAAACGTTAGAAAATATAAATTTAAAACACAAAATCCTTACTAATTTAGTAAGGATTTTGTGTTTTAAATTTATCCAGTTAGATCATGAAATATCAATTAGAAGAGATCTTTATATTATCTAATTCATATGTTCCATCATATTCTCCAGTGTTTTTTCCGTTGTACCTAAATGCAAAATAAGTAGTTGTTCCACTAACGCAGGATAAATTTACAATGCCAGATTTATACCAAGGTACATTTGAATCTGAATCTAGAGTAATATATGCTGCCGAAAGAATACTCCAACTAGCAGAAGAGACGCCATTTGTTGTGCCGTCCCAGTCATTAGAGAAAAGTAACTCCATTCTACTATTATCTGAAAAACTATTAGAAGTTTCAAATTTAATTGTGGTTTCAGTATTTGCATCTAAATCTATAGCAGGTGTTATTAACCAAGATATTGTTTTATTATCACTAGTATTGCGAGAACTAATTGTTGCAGAAATGCCAAGAGAAGGATTGCTAACAATTGATGAAGAAAATGCTTTCCATCCTACCGTTCCTTCCTGAATATAATTTGTCCATCCATTTCCAGAAATTAGCGAATTGTTAGATTGACTTTCAAAATCATCAGAAAAAAGAATATTTGACCCTTCTGAAGTAGATAAACCACAATCTGATTCTAACGGATCACATCTATCAGTATCTGTAAAAGAAATATCGGAAGGTGTATTTAAAATTAATACTAAAAATTCTGATTTAAAATCTTTTGATAATACTGCAGAAATTGAGCCTTTTCCAGAAGGTACTACGTTTGATTTAAAGCTAGAAAATGTAGCGGTTTGTAAGTTAGCTGTTGCTTGTGTGCTACACTCTACAATGTCCCTAAAACCATCAAAACTATCATCGGGTTCTCCTGCAAAAGTTTTACCTAGGTTGTCTTTTGCAAACTGAACAGCTGTTAGCTCAATTAATGTATTAATATTTGCTCCTGTAATGTCTGTTAATGATATTAAGGTTGGCGTAATCTCTTTAATAGTATTCGTTCTAAAAATATGTTTTTTTATTTTTGTTGATGGAATTTCCTTTACATTTTTCCCAACCAATTCGCCCAAAATGTATTTACCAGGAATACCTTTTGTTGGGTCTATTTTACTTTCCCCATTATCATAAGAAACAGATAAGCCGTCTAGTTTTACATAAACTTTCTGACCAACTTGATACGATTTACTTAATGATGTATCATTCAAGTTAATTTCTATACCAGCTGTTGGATTTGTAGGATTATCTTGAATAATTAATGTCTTATAAAAATTACCAGAAGCATCACTCGAGACTACATAACCTTCTATGTAAGTTGGATTATCTGGTTTGTCAAAAAATGTATAGGTTAAATTACTATTACTTGTAAACTCTTGCATTAAAGCAGATTTAATAGCGGTAATATCAGAGTTGGCAGTAATGTTTGGTTCTTCAATTTCTACATTTGGTAAATCAAATTCTCCTTCTTTTATGCAAGATGAGAATAAAAATATAAGGGTTAAAAAAGAAAGAATCTTTTGGGTTTTATCTATTTTCATAATTTATTTTTTAAAAAGAATAATTAAAATTAAGGAAGTAGCTTGTTCCTCTACCAAACCAATATTTGTTTCCAAATACTGGTTTATCTAAAGATTTATCTTCTTTAAGTTGCCTATAATTTGCATTTCTACCTTGTTCAAATCCGCCAGATTTATATTTGGTATCAAATAAATTACCAACACTAGCAAAAATACTTACATATTGACTGTTTATTTTCCAAGACTTACCGCCAATCATATTTATTACCATATAATTATTAAATTTTTCTTGTTGCAATAATTCTCTGGCAATTTCTGGATTGTAATCATTAAAAGGAGTTCCACCATCATCAGCAAAATTAGCTGTTCTAGTAAGTGGCGCAATATCAATATATACATTGTCAAAGAAATTTGCTGTTCCACCAACAAACCAATACTCTGGATCTCTATATTCAAAGCCCAAAGAATATGCAATTTGTGGACCTGTAGACAATTTATAATTTTTTAAATTTGCTTCGCCAAAATCTTTTCGTCCATTAGTAAAACCAGCGTCTTTAGATCTTTGATTGTTTTCTGTGGTTAAGTATAAGCTCGGATTATTATCGTACGTATATTGTCCAAAATTCCCTGCAGCTTTTAATTTAAAAGTTGATGTCACTTGTGCCTCAATACCGATTTCTGCTCCAAAGTGTAATCTATCAATTCCTGATAATATTTCTTGTACAAAAGCGGTATTATCGCCGCCAATTCCGTCTGCAAAAAAGAAAGATATTTCTGTAGCATCTTGAGTTTTTAAATAAAACCCAGTAATTTTTGCTTGTACTATTGTGCCTCTTAATATATAGCTTGCGTCTCCAGATAAAATATTTTCGCTTTTAAGATTTTCAACCAAATCATTATTTTCTCTAGAGTTAGAAAACGTGTTTCTCAAAGTTGGTGCTTTTGTAATGTAACCAACATTAAAATTAAACAAATGACGCCCAGTTAATTTATATGTAGCACCAGTTTTAACTCCATAATTAGTAAAAGAAATTTTTTCTGAGTCACCTAAAGAATTTGTTGGGAAACCTCCGTTCTGAAATAAACCTTCTCTTTGGTAATTTGTAGTAGAAGCAATAACGGCACCGTAAAAATCTACTTTATTATACTTGAATTGTCCTTGAATAAAACCATCGATAACATTCGTAAATAAATTGAAATTGTATTTGAATTTATCGCCAACTTCAACAATATTTAGTGGGTTTAATAAATCGTTTTGTTTTTCGTCAAAAGTATCTGCAAAATTGTCTGAATCTAAATATTTAGCTCCCCCTAAAAGATCAAGAACGCTTGCGAAGTTTTCTGATTTTAAACGTGTAAATTGAACTTTAGCATTGATTGTAATATTTTTATTTACAATTTTATCTAAAATCGTATTTGCTGTAAATTGTTTGTCATCATTTCTATCTTCATACCATGCATACCCAGAAAAACCATCATTATTTGAACTCAAATTTGCACTATACAAATCTTTCCAATTTAATTGACCATCATTTAAAAAACCTTGCAGATTTTCATAAACATCAGTATAATTTTGTCGCAATCCATAACTTGGTAATTTCTGATAATAAGTGGGATCTGGATTTGTAGCACCTAATCTAACAATAAACGGATTTCCATTTCCATCTATTGCAGTTCCATCAATTTTAGTCCCATTATTATCAATTCTACTATTTCCTATTTTACCAAACTGATAAGAAAAATTTGTATTTAAGAGTGTAGTTTCGTTGATGTTCCAATCGTGATTTAAAATAAAAACAGGTTCAAATACGTCTTTAACTCTTGAGTTTCTCATTTTTCCATTTTGATTTCCCCAGTAAGAATTATACTGAATTCCTTTCAAATCAAAAACCTCTTCCGTTTGTGGAGAATTTTTTCCCCTCTTATTTGAAGCTACTATCGAAGTAAAACTAAAACTATGATTTTCATTCAGCTTTTTTTCAACAGAAGCAAAAACAGAATTGGCACTATAAAAGCTTCCATCAACATATCCTTCATCACCAAAACGTCTGCTAGCGGCAATTGTGTAAGACCAATCTCCTTTTAAAACTCCTGATGAATGTGTTGCCATGATTCGATTTGCATAACTTCTATTCGCAGAAGCATAACTAATTTTTGTGCCAGGTCTTTGTTGAGAAGCCCTAGTGTTAAAATTTGTAGATCCTAAAACACCACCAAAAGTGTTTGAAGATGGAGATAAACCAAAGCTAAATTCTTGATTTCTTAACACGTCATTTAAACCACCCCAATTACTCCATTGCGGTCTTCCGTTATACAATTTGTTCATTTCTATTCCGTTAATGAGTACTTTTGCATTCTCTGAATCCATACCTCTAATACTAAAAAATGAGGAACTAAACTCAAATGCAGCAGTTCTTAAATAGATATCTTTAGAAGATTGTAGTAATCCAGAAATGTTGTCTGCAGAATTTCCGTCATCATTTAATTCGTCATCTGCGATGCTTATTATACTCTGGTCTTGTTCATTAATAAAATTTATTGACATTGAAATTGTACCTAAATCAATTGGTTTTCCGTTCAATTCAATTGGATATAGTTGAGTTTCATAACCAATTAATTTTAGCTCTAATAAATAATTGCCATTAGGAATATTTTGAAACAAAAAAACGCCATCGATTTTGGTTACTATTTTAGTAGTTGTTTCTTTAAGACTAATTAAAACACCTTGTATAGGTTTTTCTGAATAGCTATCTACAACAATTCCTTTTACACTATTTTGAGCTCCAGTTTTCAAAATTAAAAACAACAGTACTATTGATAAAATCAATTTTTTCATAGTTATGTGTTTGAAGTAGTACACAAAAAACTAGAATTTTAACGTTAAGAACTTTATAGAGAAGTTCTATTTATTTGGTTAATAATTTGTTACGTACATTTACAAGATACAACTAAATGCACTATGAGAACTTTTTTTTTAAGTTTACTTTTTTTATTTGCTTCTACACAAGTCTTTTTTGCACAAGTAAAAAACAAGAAATATAGTATAAGAACTGTAGCTTTTTACAATTTAGAAAATTTATTTGATACAATTAATGATGTTTCTAAAAATGATGAAGCAAGCCCAATGATGGAATTAAAAGCCAACAGATCTAAAGTTTATTGGGAAAAGTTAAATAACATGGCATACGCAATTTCTCAAATTGGTTTGGAAACTACTAAAACAAGCCCAGCAATTATTGGCATTTCTGAAATCGAAAATAGATCTGTTTTAGAGGATTTGATTAAAACAAAGCATTTAAAAGATATAAATTATCAGATAATTCATTATGACTCTCCAGATAAAAGGGGAATTGACGTTGCGCTTTTATACCAACAACGTTATTTTAAACCAATAAATCACGAATCTTTTAACCCAAATATTTATAGAAATAATTACAAAGTCTATACAAGAGATCAGTTGTTAGTTTCTGGTTATTTGGATGGTGAATTGATACATGTTATTGTAAATCATTGGCCGTCAAGAAGTGGAGGAGAAGCAGCAAGCAGTCCTTCTCGTGAAAAAGCAGCGTATCAAAATCTTAAAATTATTGAAAAAATAAAGGAAACAGATTCAAGTCCAAAAATTTTAACGATAGGCGATTTTAATGATGATCCGACCAATGACAGTTTTAAAAAAGTTTTAAAAACCAAAAGTGAAAAAAGTGATGTTGTTGAAGGTGATTTGTATAATCCATACGAGAATATGTTTAAAAAAGGATATAATACTTTAGGTTATAGAGATAATATCAATTTATTTGATCAAATTTTAATTTCTTCACCCTTATTAGATAAAGGAGAAAAAGATTTTTCTACTTATAAAATGTACAAAGCGATGATTTTTAACAAACGTTTTTTAACAACAAGAAAAGGGAAATACAAAGGATATCCGTTTAGAAGTTTCTCTGGAGGAACATTTTCTGGCGGATATTCTGATCATTATCCTGTTTATTTATATTTGATTCGAGAGAAGAAATAGCAACATTTATTTACTAATTTCTGAAATTTATAAATTGGTTTTTAAAATTTCCAAAAGTTTGTCTGGGTTTTGTCTGTCATCCCAAAATGCGTAAATTATAATTTGAGTATTATTTGTGTCAAAATAAATTGAGAAATTCCTAACTGAAGTTACTTTCAACTCTTTAAAACCAGCTGATTTGTAAATAAATGGGTTTTTAGAAATTTCTTTTGTTTTCTTTAGAACTAAATTCATAAGTTTTTTTGAATAAACATTGGATTTATTTTTCCTAACCCAATATTCTAGAATTCCTACAAATTGTAAATCTGCTGTTTTTGTCTAAACTATATTACGTTTAGCCATTCTAAATTTCTTTTTGCCATTGCAGTTTCAGAAATAAGTCTTCCGTTTTTAACGTCATTTTCGCTCATTTTAAGCATTGCTTTTTGAGAGTTACTTAAATCTTCTGTTTTCAATTCAGTTGATTTTGAAGAAATTAATGTGTTCAATGCTTCTAAAAAATCCTTATTTGAAATAGATTGGATTTTATTTATCAATTCTTTTTTAATTTTGTCCACTGTTTCCATAATCTAATTTTTACCAATTTAAATATCACATAATTAAATTAATTATCCTAATTTATAATTAAATTTTATCCGTTTGAAAAGCACTTACTTTATATCCTTCAACAACAACTGTATCGAAACAAAACCATTCCATTCATTTTCATCTACTGCATAACAAATATCAAAATCATTTTCTACCAGACCAATTTTATCGCCCAAACCAAAACCTATTGCATTATATGTTTTTTGATTTGCACCCTGAATAATATTCAATTTTAAATGTGTTTTGTCTGCGCCAACTTGTTTTCCGAATCCATTATCACGAACTCCAGATGTCATAAAAGTAGGTTTCATATTTTGCGGACCAAAAGGTGCCATTTGATTAATTATTCTCAAAAATTTTGGTGTAATTTCTGATAAATCGAGTTCTGTATCAATTGCAATTTCCGGGATTAATTGTTCGTCTAAAATTGAATTGCAAACTACTTCTTCAAATTTATTTTTAAATTTCTGATAATTTTCTGGTTTCAAAGTCAAACCAGCTGCGTATTTGTGTCCTCCAAATTGCTCAATAAACTCCTCACATTCTAGTAACGCTTCATAGACATCAAATCCTTTTACAGAACGTGCGGATGCTGCTAAATAATCGCCACTTTTTGTAAATACCAACGTTGGTTTATAATAGGTTTCTATTAATCTTGATGCTACAATTCCAATTACACCTTTGTGCCAGCTTTTATTGAAAACCACAGATGAAAATTGTTCTGTTTCTCCATTTTCTTGAATTTGCAACAACGCTTCTTGAGTAATTTTTTTGTCTAAATCTTTTCTATCGGAATTAAATATTTCTATTGCTCCAGCAAATTCAACTGCCGATTTAAAATCCATTTCAGTTAATAATTCAACTGCATAATTACCATGTTTCATTCTGCCTGCGGCATTAATTCTTGGCGCAATGATAAAAACGACGTCAGTAATGGTAAGCGTTTTTTTATTAACTTGATGAATAATTGCTTTAATTCCGTTTCTTGGATTCTCATTAATCACTTGCAATCCAAAATATGACAAAATTCTATTTTCGCCATTCATTGGAACGATATCTGCTGCAATTGCAGTAGCAACTAAATCCAAATAACCAACCAAATCATCAATCGTTTGATTTCTTTTTGACGCTAATGCTTGAATCAGTTTAAAACCAACTCCGCAACCACATAATTCATCAAACGGATATGTACAATCGATTCTTTTTGCATTTAAAACTGCTACAGCTTTCGGAATTTCATTTCCAGGTTTGTGGTGATCACAAATAATAAAATCGATATTTTTTTGAGTTGCATACTCAATTTTTTCAATGGCTTTTATTCCACAATCTAAAGCGATAATTAAAGAAAAATTATTGTCTTCTGCAAAATCGATTCCTGCGTAAGAAATTCCGTAACCTTCATCATATCTATCAGGAATATAAGTTGAAATATTTGGGTAAATAGTTTTTAAGTAAGACGAAACTAAAGAAACAGCTGTTGTTCCATCAACATCGTAATCACCATAAATTAAAATATTTTCATTGTTGGAGATTGCTTTTTCGATTCGGTTTACCGCCAAATCCATGTCTTTCATCAAAAAAGGATCATGCAAATCTGTTAAACTTGGACGAAAGAATTTCTTAGCTTCATCAAAAGTTTCAATTCCGCGTTGAATTAGCAAACCTGCAATTGTTTTATCGACCGATAAATCATTTGCGAGTTTATTTAATTTTTCTTTTTCTGGTGCTTTTTTGAGCGTCCAACGCATAGAAATCTTATTTTTTATGAAGAAAAATTTCTGTCTTTACATCTGCAAACTGGCGAAACATTTCCATAACTCCACAGTATTTTTCTACGGATAAATTCACGGCTTTATTTATTTTTTCTTCATCTAAATTATTTCCTGTAAAATGATAATCGACTTTTACTTTGTTATAAAATTTTGGATGTTCTTCTGTTAATTCTGCGGTAACAATAATTTTAAATTCCGCTGCTTCTGCACGCATTTTCTTTAATAAAGAAACCACGTCCAAACCAGAACAACCAGCCAAAGAAGATAGCATTAATGCTTTTGGAGCAAACCCAATAACATCTCCATTATCTTGAGATTTATCAAACACTGTAAGTTTACTTCCACTTGGGTTGTCAGTCTTAAATTGCGATTTCTCTTTCCAAACTGTGGTAACGATATTATTAGGCATAAATTCTATTTTTAAAAATGAAGTATTAAATTGTGCTATGATACAAAAATAAGAAAACCCTTATAAGTAAGTGATTAAATTATCTATAAAGACTAAATATAAGACACTTGTATTCTTAAGTCTGTTTTTTATCACTTTTTTTGCCCAGACTTATAGTGTTCTAAAAATTACAGCAGTAGGAAAACAGACTTTTGTCTTGAAAATCTCATACAGATTGTTATAGATTTCACAATTTCAGGCTCAAATTACGCAGGGTTCGTCCTACGTTATATTCAAATTTATTCTAGTTATCAAAAGAATTCCGATAAACTTGAACTTTCCTTATGTTATACTTCTACCATTAAACAAGATTGGAATGATATTAAAGGCAAGCTAACTTTAACCCAATAGGAGGAATAGAAATTTTATATTTATAATTGAAAGAAGTTGTAGGAGATGTTTTCTTTTTATCAACCGCAGCAAATATTACGGTTCATAAAAGACCAACAATAACAAGTGTAAATAGTGATTTAATCTGTTCTGGAAGAGCAAATTTATCTGTTTCCGCTAGAAGCATTCTTTGGTGTGATTCATTAACAAGAAAAACTCTTGTTTTTATAGGAATCAATTTTGAAACACCAATTTTAACAGCTACAACTTCTTATTTAGCAGTAGGTAATTTTAATTGTGTTTCCGCTACTAGAAAAGAAGTGATTGCAGAGGTAGGTGCTACAATTCTGGATTTTGAAGTAGAAAAGGAGATCTATATTTTGTGTACTGATATTTGTTCAATTACTCTAAAATAATCAATTTTGAAGATAATTTTACTCAAGTTTCGCACCTCCAAAGAATTCAAAAACATTGAGATTTAGATTTTTTTTGAGTGCCTATAAATAGGGCTAAACAGTTGATAATCAAAAGGTTCTTTCTTTTGTTCCAAAATGGACTTTTCAAGCTACTTTTCGGTTAGTTTCTAAGTTAGGATCTGGTTCAAAAATTCTTTTGATCCTTTCAAAATAATTAGAATCATTCAGCATCCTAGCCA
>Ga0209491_10003280_pt1 | contig 26983 bp, 19 predicted proteins | sample BON02_FD_187213 | JGI IMG/M metagenome (GOLD analysis project Ga0209491, IMG submission 187213) | Freshwater microbial communities from Lake Bonney liftoff mats and glacier meltwater in Antarctica - BON-02 (SPAdes) (version 2) | ecosystem: Environmental > Aquatic > Freshwater > Ice > Glacier...
ATGGCAACAAGGAGGTTTTTATCTGAGCCCCTCGACCGAGCTCAGAACAAGCTTCTCGAAGCATTTTCTGCATTGTAGCATGGTTTTGGGAACATACAGACATTATAGCATTCAATTATCATCTCAATTGGTTGTAGATTTTATTTCGGTTCTTAAACAGACATTGTACCATTCGTCCATAATTAAAATTATTTAAAAAAAATTCTTTTCTAGCACTGAAATATTTTAGTAATAAAACGATATTTTATATTTACAATTCTTACTAAAAGACCTCCTTTTAACCCTCTACGAAGGAGAGATAATAATTTACAGTAGAAAAATTACTTAATAATTAATTTCATAACATCCGCTTAATAAATTTTTTATGGGAGATCAGATTGATTTTTCGATATTCGTTGATCATTAAATCAGGATGGCGATCTTTGCAAACCTGTCTGCCTTCAATCAGGCATGCCTAATAAAATAAACTTTACACTTGATTCCCTATTTGTTATAAACATTGTTATGCTTTCGTTCCTATTCCAGCTGCTCTTTTAGTTTATGAAGGTACTGTCTTGTGTCGAAAAATTGATGATTTCAATTTCTTCTTTAGCCAAGTTTACGCGATAGAAAAACGTTGTTTGTTTTGTGACCACGCATTTATAGATTCCCAAAAATCCTTTAACTTTCGGCAGCTTTCCGGGTATTCCGAAATCTGTTCTATTTCTACGGTCAATTTTACTAAAAAGTCTTTTCTAACCTTATAACTCCATTCCTCAATAAATATTAGGCAAGTTCTGAAATGAAAACCTCCATTAGAATTTTTTTTTTAGAACCTCCTTGTAAGAAGTCTTTTTTTCTTTATCTAACTCACCTATTCCTCTCTTGATTTCCTCTTGTTCAGACGGGGTGAATTTGTTACAAAAGTTTGATTTTAATTATTTATGAAATCCGTTACTCTTTTGATAAGCTTGGTATTGTCTATATTGAATATCATTTTGACAAGTTCTATTTTTGATGTTTTTATGTCAATTTTCATGACTTTCTTTCAAATTTACTAAAAATTCACATTTCTAGCGGAATTTTATGAATGAACCATAACATTATGATATAGGAAAATATAAATTATGTAGTTCTTAAATAACCCTAAGAAATTGATCTAATTAATTCGCAATTCCCTTCATGGCTAAATAAGTGGCGACCCAAACGATAAGTGACGAGAAGAAAATCCCGATTATATTAGCTAAAAAGGCACTTTTTCTATCAATTTTGAATAAATAAGTGGCGATGGTACCTGCGTAAACCCCTGTGCCCGGTAAAGGCACCATAACGAAAATCATCAATCCCCAAAAACCGTATTTCTTAATTTTTTCGCCAGAGCCTACTTTGGCTTTTCTAGCGACATAAATGGCCGATTTTTTATAAAACTTCCAACGTAGAAAATAGTGATTTACTTTATCCAAGAAAAAAAGCATCATTGGAAAAACCAAAACATTGGCAACAAAACAAAATATAAAAACAAGGTATATATTAAGTCCCTTAGCCATCCCATAAGGAATACCAACTTTAGCTTCTCCGAAAGGGGACAAACTCCATAATATGGTTATAATATAATCGATGATCAATTCTTTTTAGGCAAATTTAATGCTAGTGTTGAGATTAAATACCATTAAAATCATAAATAAAAATTAAATCTTTTAGATGCTATTTTCTTAGATAAACTTATGTGAGATACTTTTGTTTATCAAAAAACTTTCATGTTTTTAGTAAAAAAAATTGATAGATACTTTGAATGGCTATGTCGATATTAAAAACCATATTCTGCCTGTTAGTTATGATGGCGCTAAAAACATTAAGGATTGCATTAATATTATCACTTCTTTTTCAAAAATAGGAATTAAACACCTTATAGCCACCCCACCTATTATGGATAGGAGCTATCAAAACAAACCACAAACCATCCATCAAGCCTAGCTATTGTCAGAATGAATTGAATAAAGTAACTTAAAAAACATTAAAATCGAAGCTGCGGCAGTACAAATAATTAATACTAATTTGAAAATTTATTAGAACATCTCGAAGCCATGCCTATTAAAAAGGAGTATTTGCTGATTGAAATGTCATACTTACAGGCCTCTCTGAATTTTGATGATACCGTTAAAAAGATTATATCTCATTATTACTTTCCTATTTTAGCACATCCAGAAAGGTATCATTACTTACATGAATCGAACAAATACGATGTTTATAAAAATAAAGGTGTTTTGTTCCAAATAAATTTACTGTCGTAAGTCCGTATTACGGTGGCGATGTTCAAAAAATGGTACAAAAAATTTTATGACTTCTTCAAAAGCATTTACATTTGGTCTCAGCAACGCTGCCCAATGGGTATCAAAAGCTTCTTTTACGTACTTTTGTTTACTACCTCCAAGGTGAGGAGAAGAGAGCCAGATTTTATCGTGTTGGAGTAAGGTTGACAGAATGGCTTTTATAGCAGTTATAAGAATGAAATTAATTGTAAAAATTTAATTTTTTGAATGTTTACCTAAATTTAGAAGTGTTTTTTTATTTAAAAAATAAATTTAGTATTAAAATTCAAATTCGTATACATCAAGGGTTTAAATTCGCTGAATGCAATAAATAATCGTTTAACGGTGTATCTAAGGTAAAAGCCGTCGCCGACAAACAAAAGTATTAGATTCTAAAGACAATAAGCAGATATAAAACATGAAAATTTTAGTTACAGGAGCCGCAGGATTTATTGGTTTGCACGTTTGTTTACAGCTTTTGAAAAAAGGGCATCACGTTGTAGGCTTAGACAATCTCAACGCCTATTACGATATCAATCTTAAACTGGCGCGGTTACAAGAATTGGGGATTGCTAAAGAAAATGCCATACTGCCGCATCAAATAAGCCATAGTGAGAATTATGGGAAGTCATTTAATTTTATAAAAATGGCAATAGAAGACCGGCAACAACTGCCTATTTTATTTAAAAATGAAGGTTTCGATGTGGTTTGTAACCTAGCTGCACAAGCGGGAGTGCGCTACAGTATTGAAAACCCAGAAAGCTATATCGATAGTAATATTGTTGGTTTTTTAAATGTCTTAGAATGTTGCAGAAACTACCAAATTCAACATTTGGTCTATGCCAGCAGCTCCAGTGTTTATGGTAGCAACACCAAAATCCCTTTTGAAACTACGGATCCTGCCGAATACCCTATAAGCTTATATGCAGCGAGCAAAAAAAGTAACGAATTAATGGCACATACCTACAGTCATTTATACGGGTTTGCCACTACTGGCCTGCGATTTTTTACAGTTTATGGCCCTTGGGGCAGACCTGATATGGCGATGTTTTTATTTACCGATGCTATAATTAACGACAAACCAATCAAAGTTTTTAACAAGGGAAACATGGAGCGCGATTTTACCTATATTGACGATATCACGGAGGGCGTAGTTCGCGTGATAGAAAAAAGCATTGAAAATCGCAAAGTAACCCATGAATTGTACAAACTCTACAATATCGGAAATACCAAAGCCGTGCGCTTATTAGATTTTATCCAAACCATAGAACACAAACTCAACAAGGAAGCCAAAAAAGAATTTTTACCCATGCAAGATGGCGATGTGGCACGCACTTGGGCAAATGTTGACGCCCTCAAGGTCGATTATGGTTATAGTCCATCTACCACCATCACCGAAGGGGTTGGGAAGTTTGTTGATTGGTTTAGGGAGTTTTATGGAGTTCAAAGTGCAGAGTATTAAGTATTGAAAAAATACGAAATTAGAAATACGGAGTTCAAGGAAAATGTTGCAAGTCGCAGGTAGAAAGTTTCAAAAATAGTTCTCCTTTTATCGAATAATCCAAAGATCTAGTAATCTGGAAGATAAGAGGAGAAAGGCGAAAGACGAAAATGTAGAAAGTCTCTTCTCAAAAGTCGAAAGTTTGAAAAATAGCTTTCTTTTCCTCGAACTAAAGGGAAACATAAACTGCATTCCCAAGTAACTTTTCCACTTGATAAAGTTATTCCTTGATAGGTCGCTTCCTATCAGAGCCTATATTCGTTTCACTTTATATTTTAAAAATAAAATCATTATCGAAATAAAGTAAAATATATTATTAACAAGAAGGTTAATAAAGTGGATTTAGTGTCAACCAAATAAATGAATGGGCTATGGATAAACCATCAACAAACAACCAACACCCAACACCCCAAAACCAACCCTTCATCGAATTTTATCAAGACTTAAAATAATAAATGCGGGAATTTAAGCTACTTTTGCCATCTTTGCAGGTTTAAAATTTGAAAATTACCGCATGGATATATCAGGATTGCATTTAGATAAACATTATCATATTTTAGTGACTGGTGGCGGTGGATTTATAGGTTCAAACCTTTGTGAAGCTTTACTGCTCAACGGAAATAAAGTAATCTGCCTTGATAATTTTGCCACAGGAAGAAGAGAAAATATCGAAGCTTTAATCGCAAATCCGAATTTTCACTTGGTAGATGGCGATATTCGGAACTTAGCGGATTGTAAAAAAGCCTGTAAAAAGGTAGATTATGTGCTGCACCAAGCGGCGCTTGGCTCCGTGCCTAGGTCTATTTATGATCCGATAACGAGCAATGATGTTAATGTTTCTGGTTTTTTAAATATGCTAGTGGCGGCAAGAGATGCCAAGGTAAAACGCTTTGTATATGCTGCAAGTTCGTCCACTTACGGCGACTCTAAAGGTTTACCGAAAGTGGAAGATGTGATTGGAAAACCCTTATCGCCCTATGCCATTACCAAATATGTAAACGAATTGTATGCCAACATTTTTAGCACCACCTACGGTTTAGAAACAGTGGGACTTCGCTACTTCAATGTTTTTGGGAGAAAGCAAGACCCTAATGGGGCGTATGCGGCGATAATTCCTAAATTTGTGATGAAGCTGATGGCACATGAAGTGCCTGTAATTAATGGCGATGGGAGCTTTTCTAGAGATTTTACTTATATCGATAATGTTATCCAAATGAATATCCGCGCTTTGGTAACGACCAATCCCGATGCCATCAATACGGTGTATAATGTGGCGTACGGAGAGCGAACAGATTTAAAAGAACTTATAGGATTGCTAAAAGAATATTTAAGTGCTTTTGACCCAGCGATTGCCAATATTGAGGTAGTTTATGGGCCAGAGAGACAAGGCGATGTACCGCATTCGTTGGCATCAATTGAAAAAGCAAAAAATAACTTAGGCTACGACCCAGAATTCAGCATCAAAGAAGGCCTTAAAGAGGCAGTAACTTGGTACTGGAATTATTTAAAATAATTTAAAACAATTTAAAATGAATTTAACCATCATAGGCACTGGTTACGTGGGATTGGTAAGTGGTACTTGTTTTGCAGAAATGGGGAACAAAGTTACTTGTATTGATATCGATCAAAAAAAAATAGCGGATTTACAAAAAGGCATTATTCCTATTTACGAGCCTGGTTTAGAAGCGATGGTAAAAAGGAATGTAGATAATAAAACCCTCTATTTTAGTACGCAATTAAAAGATCATTTAGAAAAATGTGATATTGCATTTATCGCCGTAGGTACACCTATGGGTGATGGCGGCGCCGCTGACTTACAATATGTACTGAAGGTAGCGAAAGAAATTGGGAAGTTTATGATCCGTTCGATGCTCATCGTAGATAAATCTACCGTACCTGTTGGGACAGCCGATAAGGTTAGAGCGACAATTGCGAAAGAATTGGAACTTCGGAAACTCACGATTGACTTTGAAGTGGTATCTAATCCCGAATTTTTAAAGGAAGGAGATGCCATTGCTGACTTCATGAAACCTGATCGTGTGGTGGTGGGTGCAAATACGGAAGCCGCAGCCGAAAAAATGCGCAATCTATACCGACCGTTTTTTAGAAGTAGCGCAGATCGCTTGATTGTGATGGATGTCCGCTCTGCCGAAATGACCAAATATGTAGCAAATGCAATGCTCGCCACCAAAATCTCCTTTATGAACGAAATCGCAAATATCTGCGAATTGGTAGGTGCCGATGTCAATAAAGTACGGGTAGGGATTGGTTCTGATACCCGAATTGGTTATAGTTTTATCTATCCCGGTGTGGGTTATGGCGGTTCATGTTTTCCAAAAGATGTAAAAGCTTTAAGGCTTACAGCAGAATCTCACGGCTATAGTCCAGAATTGATCAGCTCGGTAGAGCACGTAAATGAACGCCAGAAAATGGTGATTGCACAAAAGGTGGTGGAACGTTTTGGGGAGAATTTAGAAGGGAAAACCTTCGCAGTATGGGGTCTAGCCTTTAAGCCAGAAACAGACGATATGCGCGAGGCACCTGCCATTTACATTATTAAAGCCTTAACCGCTAAAGGAGCGAAAATTAATGCTTATGATCCAAAAGCTATGCACGAAGCACAACATTTTTACTTAAAGGAGGTTATAGGAGTACGTTATTTCAATTCGAAATACGAAACCTTGAAAAATGCAGATGCCATGATCCTCTTAACGGAATGGAAAGAGTTTAGAGCTCCTGATTTTGAAGAATTAAAAGTACAGCTTAATCAGCCTATTATTTTTGATGGGCGAAACCAATATAACGATGTTCAAATGCAGAAATTAGGGTTTGAATATTATCAGATAGGAAAGAGAGCCTCACCCGATCTTAAAGGGTCGGGACTTGAAAAAGTAGATTCGGCCTCTCCAAAGTGAGAGGTAGGGTAAAAGGGCCTCGTTACGCTCATCGAAAAGGGGAGAAAGAATGTAGTATGTATTTATTGACATGAAAAGTAGTAAGCAGCAAAGAATAAATTTATAAAAAGCAAACAACCAAATGAGTACGATAAAGATTGCTGTTATAGGATTGGGTTATGTGGGTCTGCCCCTAGCCCGATTATTTGCTACCAAATATCCTGTAGTTGGTTTTGATATCAAGGAAACAAGAATTAAAGAACTAAAAGCAGGCATAGATATTACTTTAGAGGTGGAACAAGTTGTGTTACAACAGGTTTTAGTACCGCACGCACAAATGGAAAAAGGCCTTTATTGCACGAACCAATTACAGGCGATTGCAGATTGTACCTTTTTTATTGTTACTGTACCAACGCCTGTAGATAAAAATAACAGACCAGATCTTAATCCTTTATACAAAGCCAGTGAAACAGTGGGAAAGGTATTAAAGAAAGGCGATATTGTTATTTATGAAAGTACGGTATATCCAGGAGCTACAGAAGAGGAATGTATTCCAGTATTAGAAAAAGTAAGTGGTTTACAGTTTAATATTGATTTTTTTGCAGGCTATTCTCCCGAACGGATTAACCCAGGCGACAAAGAGCATACCGTAGAAAAAATATTAAAAGTAACTTCGGGTTCTACGCCAAAAATTGGACAAAAAGTAGATGCGCTTTATAAGAGCGTAATAACCGCTGGCACACACCTTGCACCGACCATTAAAGTGGCAGAAGCAGCTAAAGTCATTGAAAACTCGCAGCGCGATATCAATATTGCTTTTGTGAATGAACTCGCCAAAATTTTTAATTTAATGGAGATTGATACCCATGCCGTTTTAGAAGCTGCAGGTACCAAATGGAATTTTATACCCTTCAAACCTGGCTTGGTAGGCGGCCATTGTATTGGCGTTGACCCTTATTATTTGGCACAACGCGCACAAGAATTTGGTTACCATCCTGAAATAATTTTAGCGGGGCGGCGTTTAAATGATAGTATGGGCGGCTATGTAGCCTCAGAAGTGATTAAATTAATGGTGCAAAAAGATATAAAAATTAAAAATGCCAAGATTTTGGTCTTAGGCATTACCTTTAAAGAAAACTGCCCCGATGTACGTAATACCAAAGCGGTTGACGTGATTAGGAATTTAACGAGTTTTGGCACACAAGTTAGCATTTATGACCCTTGGGCAAGCCCTGAAGAAGTAGTGCATGAATACCAACTAAAAACGAGTAAAAGCCTCCCTAATGAAAAGTTTGATGCCGTGGTACTTACCGTCGCACATAAAGAATTTGAAACCTTAAAACTAGAAGAATTACTAACTGAAAATGGAATTGTTTACGATGTTAAAGGGGTATTAACACACCCTAATTGCAAAAGATTGTAATGAAAATTAGTAAAATAAAAATAGGCGCAGCACTTTCTTATGTTGGTATATTTTTAATTAATATCGTAGGATTAGTTATTACAACATTTATCATTAGATCTTTGAGGAATAGTGAGTAAGGCTTATATACCATGATAGGTGACCTTGTTGGTTATATGAGTGTACTAAATTTCGGTCTGAATAATACGGTTTTACCTTTTGTTGCTAAATACAAAGCAGAAAGTGATTGAAATTTATTAGCCTATAGCCTAATGATGTATGCCTCTATTTCTATTTTGGTAATTGTAACGAGTATTTCTTTATAAAAACCTTGATGCGCTCTATAGAAATACTTTAAGTCTTGAACATTAAATAAGGCTAAAATAATGATTCTTATCCTTATTTTTAATTTGGCTATTTCTTTGTACAGTGTTGAATTTTGGAGCAACCGCTTTGGCTATAAAGAATTTATTTTACTAAATATAGCAAATATTGTAAGGTATTATTAGATACTATCATTAATCTCAGTTTCATTGCTGTGAATATGTATATTGTTTTTAAAATTTTGAAGGTGAATATCAAAATACATAAATTTGATAAAGCACTTTTTTAACCATATAACCTTTGAACCACCTCATTCGAACTCAGCCTTAATTTATACTTTATACTTCGATCAATCATTTTACCTTACAACCACCTAATGCATTTTTTTAAACCTGAATTGCAGCGCTTTTTCATAAACAGCTTCATATAATGGGAGTACTTTTTTAATATCAAACCTCAGAGCATTTTGTAAGGCATTTTCTTTAAAGGTATTAAGAATGGCCTCATCTTGGAGAATTTTTATAGCATTTTCAGCCATTTCTTCCACATTGCCTACATCGCTTAAATAGCCTGTAACACCTTGTACATTGACCTCTGGAATACCACCGGCATTACTAGAAATTACAGGAGTTTTATTAATCATGGCTTCTAATGCGGCTAAACCAAAACTCTCCGTTTCCGAAGGCAATAAAAACAGGTCTGAAAAGCATAAGATTTTATCAATTTCATTACTGTTGCCAAGAAATAAAACTTTATCAGAGATACCATATTCTTCGCTTAATAATTCCGCTTTTTCTTTTTCTGGACCTTCCCCGACCATAATTAATTTTGAGGGAATTTGACTTTGAATTTTATAGAAAATCTTTATCACATCTGGAATGCGCTTTACTTTTCTGAAATTACTAATATGGGTAATAATTTTCTGGTTTTTCTTTGCCATTAAAGAGCGCTGACAATCGGTGAAATTAGTTCTATATTTTTCAGCATCTATAAAATTAGGAATTACTTCAATGGTATTTTCTATATGGAATAATTCTAGGGTGGCCGCTTTTAAATTTTCAGAAACCGAAGTGACAATATCCGATTTATTGATGCTAAAGGTAACGGCTGGTTTATAAAATGGATGCTTCCCTACTAGGGTTATGTCCGTGCCGTGCAAAGTAGTTATCATAGGAATAAAAATGCCTTCTTCTTGCAGCATTTTCTTGGCCATATACCCCGCATAAGCATGCGGAATAGCGTAATGCACATGCAAAACATCAATTTCGTATAATTTTACAGTATCTACAAGCTTACTCGACAACGCCAACTCATAAGGTTGATATTGAAACAAAGCATACTCAGGTACATGCACTTCATGGAAAAATATGTTGTTGTTGAGCAATTCTAAACGTACCGGTTGTTTGTACGTAACAAAATGTATTTCGTGACCTCTACTGGCAAGCGCAATTCCTAATTCGGTGGCAACTACCCCACTACCTCCAAAAGTTGGATAACAAACAATAGCAATTTTCATACGTTTATATTTTGGGTTTTAATCAATGTCAAATGACGAAGGTTATTACACGTTTAAGCCAACTAGCTATAGGTAATGATCAACTTTAAACTTTAAACAATTTGAACCATCAACGAAAAACCATTAACCATCAATTCCCCTCTATGTCGGAAGTCTAACTTTGAAATTACATTCAAAAATAGTAATTAATTTTCGATAGCGTTGTAAATGGCTTTTTGAATTCGTGTTCTTAGTCCCGATTTGGCTAAAAGACCATTACTTGCAGTAGGATAGGTTCTATTTGATAAAAATACGTACACCAATTCTTCTTTTGGATCTGCCCAGGTATAAGTACCTGTGAAACCGCTATGACCAAAGCTTTGGGAAGAAACACCTCCAAAGGTCGGCACCCCTGTTCTTAAATCAGCTTTATCAAAACCTACACCTCGGCGCACATTTTCTTTACAAAAATAACAGGTATTAAATTTTTTTATAGTTCTAGCACTCATAAACCGATCTCCGCCGTACAAACCGCCTTGCAAATACATTTGCATCATTTTTGCAATGTCGTTTGCATTACTAAATAATCCTGCATGCCCACCAATACCTCCTTGCATTGCTGCGCCCATATCGTGTACGTATCCTTGGACTCTTTCATATCGATAATAGGTGTCTTCCTCTGAAGGTACAATTCTATCTTTGGGGAATTTCTCTAGTGGATTATAGGTCATGGTAGTGGCACCCAAAGGAGCATAAAATAAACGATTTGCCACTTTATCCTGTTTTTCGCCATACACATCTTCTATATATTTATGAAAAACATAATATCCAACATCACTATAGCGGTAGCGGTTCGATTTTAAATCTTGCCTCCCAATTCTGTTGTAAATAGAGTCTTTATATTCATCGATTAAATAAAGTTTGTCCGAAACTTTAATGGAATAGCCATCCAAAGGTTTATCGCGATAAAAATCTCCTGAGGGCTTTCGTTTTTCGTCTAAAGTGCTGATGTAAAAGGCGATCCATGAAGGTAAACGCCCATAATGTGATAAAGCCTTTAAAACCGTAACATCTTTTAATTCCGTTTCGGCATAATCGGGAATTAAATCGCTAAAGGTTTGGTTTAAAAATAGTTTCCCTGTTTCTTCCATTTGCATTAAAATAGGAAGCGTTCCTAATATTTTAGTTAAGGAAGCCAAATCAAAAATATGGTTTGTAGTTAAATCAGTAGTCGCATCATACCTAGGTTTTCCAAAGGCTTTGTTGTAAATCACTTTTCCTTTTCTGGCCACCAACACCTGTGCTCCAGGAAACATCAAAGAATCTAAACCATTTTGTACCAAAGTATCTACCATCGCTAATTTGGTGGAACTCATACCTACACGTTCCGGAAAACTATAACCTAGTCGTGCTAGCGCATCTAAAAAAAAACCAGAGTTTACTGGTAAATTAGGATGTGAGCTTACCGGTAACTTCCCTTTTGCTGCGATGGCTCCAAAAATAACTTGAGCTGCTTTTTTCTGTGCTAAAATACTATTTTGATACGCTACTACAACGGCATCAATATAATTTAAAGAATCAATATCTAATAAAGCATAAGGTCTTGCAAATTCTACTAAGACCGTATTAGAGCTTCTAAGGGCAGCAATTCCATTTAAAGTCGCCATCTCTTCCTTTGAATATTTATAAGATTTCCATGGGCTTTCGTTGCTTTTATGATGTCCAATAATCACAAAATTATAGCCCGCAATGCTGCTGCTAAACGATGTGAGTTCTGATAACTTAATCTGAGTAACTTGGGCATATTTATTTAATTCTGTTAAAAAAGCAGCATGCGGATCATCACCTAATTTAATATACGCAATTTTTTTATTTTCTAGTTTTTTGATGGGTAATACCGAAAAATCATTTTTAGCGACTGTAATGGCATTTTCCATAGCTTGCTCATAAATTAAATCATTCTCCAAGGTATTTAAATCGCTGTACAAATTGTTAAGGTCAATAGGCTTGTAATTATTTAAACCAACTTTATATTTGGCTTCTAGTATTTTTTTAACAGAGCTCGAAAGCCTTTTTTTCGTGATTTTGCCTTTTTCATAGGCTTTCAATAAAGCTGCTTTAGCGGTTTCAACATCTTTTGGCATCAACAAAATGTCGTTACCTGCCATAAAAGCGGCGAGTTCTATATCACCAGGATTTTTTGGGACTCCTACCCCGCTCATATTTAAAGCATCCGTAAAAATTAAGCCTTTAAAACCCATTTGCTCTTTTAATAATCCAGAGATGATTTGTTCGGATAAGGAAGAAGGAACTTTTTTCTGAAGTTCTAAACTTGGAACACTTAAATGTGCCACCATAATGGAGCTTATACCTGCTTCTATTAATTTTTTAAAGGGATAAAGTTCTACACTGTCTAATCTTGCTCTTGAAAAGGGAATTTGAGGTAAGGTTTTATGCGAATCTACCGAAGTATCTCCATGACCAGGAAAATGTTTTCCGTTTGATAAAACAAGTTCACTTTCCATACCTTTCATAAAGGCAATTCCGTTTTTTACCACATTATCCCTGTCTTCTCCAAAAGACCGATTGCCAATGATTGGGTTTTCAGGATTTGTATTGATGTCAATATCTGGTGCAAAATTGATATTTACCCCTAGCCTTTTGGCATGTTTCCCTATTTGTTTCCCAACTTTTTCTACGATACTACTATCTTTTATCGCTCCCAAGGTCATATTCCAAGGAAAGGCATAGGTAGAATCTAAACGCATGGCTAAACCCCACTCGGCATCCATGGCAATAAATAAAGGTATTTTTGAGGCTTCTTGGTAGCTATTGGTTAGTTTTGCCTGTTGTACGGGTCCACCGTTCGAGAAAATTACACCTCCAAGATGATGTTCTTTAATGAGATTTCTGATTTTATCAGTACTCGCTTTATTTTGATTGGAAGCCACACTCACCATAAAAAGTTGTCCTATCTTTTCATCAATAGACATGGCTGCATACATAGCATCAACCCATTGTTTTTGTAAAATACTATCTTTTGTTACTAATGGATTATTTTGAGCATTGACCGCTGTAAACAAAAAAAATAACAGAATAACACTAAAGTTTTTAAACATAGGATTGATTTGTAAAGCACTTACAACCAAAAATAATGCCTTTTATTACATTTTGTCAATAATTACTTGTAAAATTAGGATTTTTTTGAGGATTTTGATTGTTTATAAATCACATAAACCGACCATGCCAACTTTCTTCGGCAGGTACTTCCCAATGATTTAAGTATTCTTCTTTGTTGGTGACCAAATTATTAAAAACTATAGTATTTTTTGAAACGGATTTATTCTTTGCCATCGCCCTAAAATCTATTAAAGTTTTATAAGCAACAAATTCACCCTGTTTGTAGGATACATTCATTTTATCTAACAAATCTATGGTGTATTTTTTTTCTAAACTTTGAATAAATCTAACCGAAGCATCAATAGAACAGCCTGTTGCACCTTGCTTTTCTTGGTCTAAACAAAAAACAATAAACCTATTATAAGGCATTTCATATCCTGCATTTAAATCGCTGCCGTGGGCTGTCCAATCTTGTAAAAAGGTCTCAATTTCTTGACGTACTTCTATTAATTCTGTTTCAGAAAAAGTTCTGTTGGATTGGTATATCCAAACTTTTGCTTCGTCGGGTAAGCTGTTAAAATCTACTAGCATTATTTATTTTTTTAAATCCAATCTAAATCTGTACTTTCTACTTTCCACAATAAACTATCATATAATATAATTGCTTCTGCATACGGCATAGATGGTATCGTCATAAAATTAGAAGCAGTATATACAGTGATACTAGCTACTTCACGTTTTTTTTGAAAAAAGCTCTGTTTTATCTTTAAAGATTGAATTTTATGGTGCTCAAATATGTTGGTTACGGTATCTATTCTGCCTTCTCCTAAAATAATATAATCTTTTTGATAATTGTAATAACTCTTCTTATACCGCAAGTAATTTAGAAACAAAAACCAAGGTACAAGTAGAAGGTTTACAACACTAAATCCAACTCCTAACAAAGATATGGCTATTACATTTATTAAAACCAATAGATATACCGTTTTAATAAACAATTGTGTTTTAAAATAGGGATCTGGCTTTGCTCGGTTTTCAACCCTATTCACTATTGGATAACCAAAAACAAACTGTTCAAATATTTTTAAGTTCTGATTTTTAAGCCCCTCAATCTCTATGTTTTTATTTGAATTAATGGCAGACATCGCTTGATTAAATCGCAGAGAATACATGCCAAATTTTTGTTTTAACCTATTTGTCTTATATATTACCGATTGTATTTTAGATGATTTTAGACTGTAAGTTACCCGATTAAACAATCCCTTTTCAATTTCAATAGCCTCTTTTGAATGCTTTACGCTTAAACCGTAGTTGTTGATCATCACTTTAACCACTGAATAAATAACTGAACAAATAATAGCGATTATGATGGTCAGAAAATAAATGATAATAATGGTAAAGTAGGTTCCTGATGTGGCCTCCGTGGTAAGGTTTTCAACAAATCCTGCAAACCCAAACATATCCGTGATATCTTTAATATCTATGAGCAAACCAAAAATTATTACGGAAAGAAGGTAAAAACTATTAAAATGATTTTGAGTTAAACCAGCCATTACAAGTTCAGAAAAAGAAATGTTGAGCACGGTATCGTTAACCACTGTTTCTTCTTTAAGATTTTTACTGTTAACAAGTGCCTTTTTTAAAGCTAGAGCTTTTTCTGTGCTTAAAGATTTAATTATCACTTCGGTAGTTTTATCGCCAGCCGTGTCTATACTTAGGCCCACTACACCAACAAAACGTTGAAGAAAATTTTGTGATATATGTACGTTCTGTATCTTATGAAGTGAAATTTCTAAACGTTGTTTTTTAATGATTCCTTTCTGTAGCACAAAATAGTCATTAGAAATAAAAAATTGGAAATTTTTAAATGATAAAAATCCTCTTATGATAGAAAAAACAACCAAAGTAAAAACTCCGAAGCCAATGTGAGTAAGGTATGGTTTGTACTGTTCTGGATTTCTAAAAAACTGAAAAACATAAAATAGCAGCGGTAAATAAGCCGACTTAAAAGTATTAGCGATGGAAGGAAAAACTAAAAATATAATTCCCTTAACGGACTGCTTTGATGGAATTTCAAAATTAAATTCGCTCATTAATCTGTGCTGTAAGGTGTTCTTTTAATTTCTCTGCTTCTGCCAGTAACAGGCCTTTGATGACCATATCACTACCATCAGCACCTGCCGTAAATAATTTTAAGTTTGCAAGTCCAAAAAAACGAGAAAGTATGCCTTGGGTAATATCTAAATGCTGAATTCGTGAAAGTGGCACCGTGGTTAATGAATTAGTTAAAACTCCCTGTTTAAAAGAAATATCATGAGTTCTAAGCGCATATTTTCGCTTTTTAAATTCTAAAATTGAAAGCGTACTGTGCAGAAATACATAAAGTATTAAAACAACAAAAATTTGAAACTTGAGCGCAATAAAAGGCTCAACACGCCAATAATTTGCAATGAAAATTAAGGAGGCTAAAACAATGTATTGCAAGGCATTATTTAATACTAAAACATAAAGGTATTTTTTACTTATAGGTGTAAATACGATATCATTTATGCTGGTACTGGATAAAGAAGATACCGCTATAGATTCATTTTCAAACATGGCCATCAAATTTATAAATCATCGGCATTGGCAATCAGCTCTGCAATATCCATTACTGCAATATTACCTTCTTTTTCTTTACCCTTAACACCGTCTGTCATCATGGTATTGCAAAACGGACAACCTGCCGCAATAATATCAGGTTGTACTTCTATCGCTTGTTCTGTGCGTTCTATATTCACTTCTTTATCCCCTTTCTCGGCTTCCTTGAACATTTGCGCGCCGCCAGCACCACAACACAAACCTCTTGATTTGCAGCTTTTCATTTCGACCAATTCAGCATCTAATTTCCGGATTAATTCCCTTGGAGCTTCATATATATCATTGGCCCTACCTAAATAACAAGGGTCGTGAAAAGTGATGCGTTTTCCTTTAAATTTACCACCTTCGATGGTAATCCGACCTTCATCGAGCAATTGCTTTAAAAATTGGGTATGGTGTACCACTTCATAAGAGCCGCCCAAACCAGGATATTCATTTTTTATGGTATTAAAACAATGTGGACATGCAGTAACTATTTTTTTTACTTCGTAGGCATTTAAAACTTCAATATTAGTTGCTGCTTGCATCTGAAACAAAAATTCGTTTCCTGCGCGCTTTGCAGGGTCGCCAGTACAACTTTCTTCGGTGCCTAGTACAGCAAAACTAACCTTTGCTTTATTTAATATTTTCACAAATGCCTTGGTGATTTTTTTGGCTCTGTCATCAAAACTTCCCGCACATCCTACCCAAAATAAAACCTCGGGCTGTTTTCCTTCTGCAAAAAGTGCTGCCATTGTTGGCACATTCATTTCATTATTCATAGCTTATTTTATTATGATTCGTTAGTCCAGTTTAATCGATCTTGTTGATTAAATGGCCATGGCGCACCATTATTTTCTATATTCCCCATCATATTATTTAAATCAGCTGGTGCAGCCGATTGTTCCATCACTAAATACTGGCGCATATTCATAATGATGGATAAAGGGTCTATACTTACCGGGCAAGCTTCAACACAAGCGTTGCAGGTGGTGCATGCCCATAATTCTTCGCGAGTAATATAATCGTCTAGCAACTGTTTGCCATCTGGCACAAAAACACCTTTGTTGGTATCTATATTTTTACCCACTTCTTGCAGTCTGTCGCGGGTATCCATCATAATTTTTCTAGGTGATAATTTTTTACCCGTTTGGTTTGCAGGGCATTCGCTAGTGCAGCGTCCACACTCGGTACAGGTATAAGCATTTAATAGCTGTACCCAAGTTAAATCCATTACGTCTGAAGCGCCAAATTTATCTGGTACTGCTGCACCTGCCTCGCCTGCAAGCAAGTCTTCCTCAGGAGCTGCAAAAGGATCAACACTGGGATCCATCATTAGTTTCACCTCTTTGGTAACAGCTTCATTATTGGCAAATTCTCCTTTTGGATTTATGCTACCGTAGTAGGTGTTCGGGAAAGCCAACAAGATATGTAAATGCTTAGAAAAATATAAATAATTTAAAAACACTAAAATACCCACAATATGAAGCCACCAAGCAGTTCGCTCAACGCTATGTAAAGCGCCCTCAGATAAACCACTAAATAAAGGGGTGATAAATTGACTCACCACATTACCCGCATTTAAATTTTGAAAGGCTATATCGGTAGCGTTCATAGTTAAAAACAAACACATTAAAACAACTTCAAAATAAAGAATGATATTGGCATCACTTTTTGGCCAACCTTTCATTTCAGCACCCAAAAATCGCTTGAGTTTAATCACGTTTCTACGAAGCCAAAATAAAATAACAGCTACCAATACCAATACAGCAAGTATTTCAAAGGTGCCAATTAAGAACCCGTAAACGCTGGCAGGTAATATACTCAAGCCAATACGGTGTGTGCCAAAAATACCATCGATAATGATTTCAAGAACTTCGATATTTATAATCACAAAACCTAAATAAACAATAACATGTAGAAAACCAGAAATAGGCCGCACCACCATTTTAGACTGCCCAAAAGCAATCTTAAACATATTATTTAAACGCTGAGATTTATTATTGTTAATCTTTAGGTCTTTTCCAAGTTTAATATTGCGAAATATTTTTTGAACATTCTTAGCAAAATAACCTATTCCGATAATTAGTATTAAGGTAAAAAGTATTTGTGGTAGGTATTCCATAGTAATTATTCTTCAATTTTTAAGGCTGGATCGTTTTCTGGAACTTCATAGTCTATTTGTTTTTTCCCGAAAACAGACACATTAACATAACGTTTGGGATTTAAACGAAAATCTTGAAGCAGTAAATCTAGTTCTTTGCTTGATGAGGTTAAATTTTTGTACAATTCCTCATCGGTCATTAACTTGCCAATAGTACCATCGCCATTTTCAATTTTAGCCAGCATAATATCTAAATTATTCAAGGTAGATTCTAGGTTTTTTATGGTGGTAGTGATATCTGTATTAGCCAGAGTATCCGATAGTTTTACAAAATTATTTGTGATGGTATTGATATTTTCAATAACCTTACTTATATCGTTTTTGTTATCAGACAACAAAACATCGAGCGTAGTTGCACTATTTTGAAAGCTTTTTACCAAAATGGTGAGTCCACTTATGCTTTCGCGCAAATCATTCCGAGTTTTAGCATTTAAAATCTTATTAAAATTAATGATAAGTGAATCAGCATGTGAAACAGCACCTTCAATTTTTTGCTGTAATGGAGCGAGATTTTTTTGCACCAAATCTGTTAATCCAGGTTTAATACCCGTAGTTAAAGTATCACCTGATTTTGCCATAGGGCTACCGTCAAACATAGGCAAAATTTGTATTCCTTTTCCACCAATGATACCAGTATCATATAATTCAGCGATACTATTACTTGAAAATTCAAAATCGTTACTCACCGAAAAAGTAACTATTAATTTTCCAGAGTTGTCTTTAAATTTAATATCATTTACGTTGCCCACATTGAAACCGTTTATAGAAACAGCAGTCCCAGATTGTAATCCACCTACATTGTCATAGACTCCATAAAATATTTTACTATTATCAAAAAGAGCTGTGGATTTTAGGTAGCTAAATCCCATAATAAATAATAGAATACCGCCTACAACTATAATACCTGTTTTAATTTCTCTTGATATTTTTATCTTCATTTTTTCTTGTTATATTAAAGATTTGCAAGCGATTAATAAACCTTGCTTAGCACTGGGTTTTAACTATACCATTAGTACATTCGTTGAGCTCAACTTTTTTTTAGATTGCTTTAATCAACACCCTCAAAATTCTTAACAAAATTAAAAATAATTAAATAAGAACTCATTTATAAGGACAATTATTCTGATACTAATTTTAGGGCTTCTTTGATATCAATACGAATACCGTTTTTGTAAGCTACAATATAAGCATCTTTAAAGCCTTTTTGCATCGCATCATTTTTAAGTCTGCTAGCGTAGTCGAATGAATTGGTATCTCCATACATATATCGATATAAACTTTTATGCGTTTCTTTTGAAATATTATTTAAACCCTTAAAAATTTTTGAGTTTACGGTAATATCATCTGAGCTAGCAAATATCTGAACTTTAAAAAGTACTATAGGATTCAATTTTTCTTTAGTTTCGCTTGACTTGGTAATCTTTTCCTCTTGATTTACCACAACTTTAGGTTTAATTTCCTCTTTGGCGATATCCTTTTTATTTTCCTTTGGCTGTTTAATACTTATTGTGGTTTCTGTACCCTGGTTGTTCGAAATTTTACTTTTATACTCAATGATGGCCGCAGCAATAGCTTCCCCCATATCTTGCTGACCTTTAGCGGAGTTTAAATACTCCCCTTCAGGTCTGTAAGTTAAAAAACCTGTTTCTACCAAAACACTAGGCATAAAAGTTTGATGCAACACAATAAACCCCGCTTGTTTCACTTGCCTATCTTTTCTTTTTAGCTTTCCTGTAAAATTATCTTGCATCAATTTTGCTAATAAAATACTTTGATCCAAAAATTCTTCTTGCATTATAGTCATCCCTATGACCGATTCTGGAGAATTAATATTGTACGCCGCATAACGGGTTTCATAATTATCCTCTAAATATATAGCCGAGTTTTCTTTTTTCGCAATTTCGAAATTTTGTTTGTTGGCGTGGAGTCCTAAAACAAAAGTTCCTGCCCCATTTGCTTCCGAAGTATGAGAATCGCAGTGAACGGAAACAAAAAGATTTGCCTTTGCCTTATTGGCAATTTCACCCCTTTTATACAAATCAACAAAAGAATCGTCTTTTCTAGTGTATATCACTTTAATATTGGGATTTTTCTCTAAAATGGCTCCTACTTTTAAAACTATATTTAATGCGATATTTTTTTCTAAAAATCCGTTTCCCAAATTACCTGGATCATGTCCTCCATGCCCCGCGTCTAAAACCACAATAAAAGGATTGTTGGTATCATCATTTATTTTATCATTGCCAAAAGCTGGTGCGCAAAAAAAGCATATTAAAGTAGTTAGCAAATAAAAACATTTTTTATTCATTGTGAAATATTGTCGTTTAGGTTAAAATAATTGTAATGTAACAAGTACAGAACAAAAAATATATGTAAGTTTGACTCCGATTTTAATCGTCGTATAGACAAGACAAACTATTACAAAAATAGGATTTATAGCCTTGCAATCAAACAAACACTATCTTCTTTTATTTTTACTACTGTTTGGTGGTACTCTCGGCTTGTTTGCTCAAGAAAACAAAGTAGTTCCCTTGGTTATAAAATCTACTTACGACTCCATTATAGCGCCAAAGATCTTCCCTAAACTTGGAATTAAACCAAAAATGGAGCTTGATACAGTTAAAATTGACTCCATTACTAAAAAGCCATCTGTTTTATTAGATAACATAAAATACAAGGCTACGGATTATGTTAAGTTGAGTCAGAAAGATCAAAAAATATATCTTTATAATAATGCAGAAATTCAGTACCAAGATACCGAACTTAAGGCAGGAATTATTATTTTGGATTATATTAAAAACGAGGTGTATGCCGGAAGAATTAAAGATTCACTAGGTAATTATACCCAATTACCTTATTTTAAGCAGGGCGACAATATAGTAATCCCCGATTCTATTCGCTTTAATTTTGACACTCAAAAGGCATTAATTTGGAATTCAAGATCAGAGCAACAAGCCGGTTTAGGCTCTATGGGTAGTGATGCTATGAAAGTCTATGCAAAAATTACAAAAAAAGAAAATGATTCTGTTTATTTTTTGAGTAAAGGAAAGCTCACCACCTCAAAGGATACCATAAATCCTGATTATTACATTTTGATCAACAAAGCCAAATTTATTCCTAAAAAAAAGGTGATTGCGGGATTTAGCAATATGTATATTGCGGATGTCCCGACCCCTATTGCGCTACCTTTCGCGTATTTTCCAATGGCACAAGGTAGATCTGGTGGTATTATTATGCCAACTCCTGGAAATATTCCCGAAAGAGGCTATTTTTTACAAGGAGGAGGGTATTACCTACCTCTGGGCGAATTTGCTGATTTAGAACTTACTGGAGATTTGTTTACCAATGGCAGTTATGGATTTAATACAAGATCGGTTTATGTAAAACGTTATAAGTTTCGGGGTGGTTTTAATTTGCAATATCAAAATTTAATTACCAGCCAAAAAGGTTTTGATGATTACAGTAGAAGTACCAATTATAATGTTCAATGGAACCATTCTCAAGATCAAAAATCGAACCCTAATTCGCGTTTTTCTTCTTCGGTAAACTTAGGAAGTAGTCAATATTTTAGAAATTCTTTGCGAAACCAAGATTTAGCCAATTCTCAGAACAATACTATGCAATCTTCTATATCGTATCAAAAAACCTTTCCAGCGTACCCTTCTGTAAACCTAAGTTTAACCGCTTCGCATAGGCAATTAACAGGAGAAACCGTTACTGGTGACAATATAGATATGACCCTCCCCACCTTTCAGGGAAGTATGGAGCGTATTTTTCCTTTTGCTAGTAGAGAAGGTGTGAAAAAAGGAATCATACAAAATATAAATTTTCAGTATGATGTAAATGCCCAAAACACGCTACAAACGAACGATGTTGATTTTTTAACCAGTAAAATGTTCGATAATGCCCAAGTGGGCGCAAGACACCGAATCCCTATAAATACCAATTTCAAAGTTGCTAAGTTTTTTAGTGTTACCATGGGTGGTAATTATGAAGATTTATGGACTTTAGAAACTTTTAAAAGACGATTTGACGAGGTAAACAATAGGGTAGTTATTACCGATACCATTAGTGGTTTTGATCGTTTTAATAGCTATAATTTTAATACCAGTATCGGGACAACCCTTTACGGAAGAGTAAACTTTAAAGAAGGTAGCAAAATACAGGTAATTAGGCATGTGGTTCGTCCCACCATTAGCTATGGTTTTACCCCTTCCTTCGACCAGTTTTATGATGAACTTTTGGATAGCAATGGTGAATTAATTTTTGATAGAAATAATGAATTAAGACGCTACACCAGATTTGAAGGAACGCTAAACGGCGTACCCAGTTTAAACAGATCAAACGCCATGAGTTTTGATTTAGCGAATACCATTGAAGCGAAAGTGCGCTCAAAAGATTCTACAGCGACAGAACCAAAAAAAATACAACTTTTAAGAAATCTGAATTTCAATACGGCCTATAATTTTGATGCAGATTCTTTGAAATTGAGTCCCTTAAACTTTACTGGGGGTACTAGCATTCTCAATAATAAAATGGCCATAAATTTTGGAGGAACTTTAGATCCCTATGCCATAAATAATAGCGGTGCAAGAATAAATGTTTTAAATGCAAAAAATGGAGGCAGTTTATTTAGACTAACAAATGCCAGAGCCAATATTAGTTATGCACTTTCTAGTAAGGATTTTGAAAAGAAAGATGACGAGGATAAAGATAAAGAAGATCAAAACAAGTACGACTATAGCTCTGCAAGCGGCGGTAGAACTGATGATCTTTTTGGAGACGCAGATTTTATGCAAAACGGACGACCTGGTTTTGGTGAAGAAGAAGATGAAGAAGAAAGAGAAAATACTTTTTACTCCAATAAAATTCCTTGGGATTTAAGTTTGGCTTACACCGTTAGCTATGCCAACCCAAATAGGCAAAACACTATAAATAATCATAGCCTAATGTTTTCGGGCGACATAGAATTAACTCCCAATTGGAAAGTGGGTGCTTCCTCAGGTTACGATTTTGTAAATAGTGGATTTACTATCACCCAATTGCGTTTTCAAAGAGAATTGGGAAGCTTTAACCTGCGATTCAACTGGACACCGTTTGGTAGGTACGAGCGATGGGATTTCTTTATCGGTATTTCTAGTTCTATTTTACAAGATCTAAAATGGGATAAGCAAAGTAGGAGAAGGTAATGTTGGCTTTTGGGTTTGAAAAATGATTAAGGTTAAGGTTTTTTTTGATTTTAAACCAAATGGTTTTTTGTTGCTCGTTGGTCGTTGTTCGTTGTTCGTTTTAAAGAGCTACATTTAACTAAATCAAAAACTCGAAAACCCATAAACCAATAAACTTTTTTTACCTTGAAATCTTGTCCTGAGCAAAGTCCAATTGTTTGCTTACACTCGCATTTAATCTTGACACTTGAACTTGGACTTGTAATTGAAACCAGAATAAATTTACCATCAACGGACAACCAACAACCAACAACGAAAAAAAACCCAAAAATATGCAGCTTTTCTACCATCCTGATATTACAGAAACCTCAAAGAATTTTACCTTCCCGACTGAAGAGAGTAAGCATATTGTAAAAGTACTTCGCAAAAAAGATGGCGATATTTTGTATTTGACCAATGGTAAGGGTTTTTTGTTTGAAGCTAAGATTACCGCTGGTGATGTCCGAAAATGTGCTGTTGAAATAGTAAATAGTACTTTTCAAGCTAAAAAAGAACCTTTTTTACATCTGGCAGTCGCACCTACAAAAATGAATGATCGCTACGAATGGTTTTTAGAAAAAGCGACGGAGATAGGTGTTTCAGAAATTACGCCGCTCATTTGTGAGCATTCTGAGCGTAAAATTATCAAACTAGATCGATTTGAAAAAGTGCTTCAGTCGGCAATGAAACAATCGCTACATTACCACATTCCCACACTAAATGAAGCCATTACGTTAAACGAATTTGTGAGTCTCAACCACCCAGAAAACCGCTTTATTGCCCATTGCGAAGAAACGGATAAAACGGAACTTAAAGACCGACTAAAACCCGATGAAAATGCCTTAATTTTGATAGGGCCAGAAGGCGATTTTTCAACTAAAGAAATTCAATCTGCCCTAACAAATGGTTTTTTACCCATTGCCCTAGGAACTACAAGATTAAGAACTGAAACCGCGGCAATTTATGCAACTGCCTGCTTTTCAATTTTAAATGCTTAAGTTTAATCTAAAATAACTTTGGAAAATTTTATTCATCAAAGCCTCAAGAACATCAATTTCGCTTGGTAGAAATTACTTTAGTTTGACACGAATTATCAGGAATGAATATAATTCAAATTAACTTTTTACTATTCTCTGTGAAACTCTCCAAATCTCTGTGAATCTCTGTGAACTAACCGTTAGATAAGAGTTAAGTAGAGCATTGAGACCAACACAAAGTCTGATCATAAATTAGTGATTTAGATTGTCAGAATTAATAAGTCAATTTTTATTCATTTGTGTTTTTTCTCATTATGTCGTGAGGTTCTTTTAAAAATACTATTTTTATACAAACTAATCCGTTTTTGATTATTACTATTTGCTATGAAAACTTTAAAATATGTTCTGATACTGATTTTTATTTCCAGTATCAACCTCATCCAAGCCCAAAATATTGCCGTCTTAAAATATGGCGGTGGCGGTGATTGGTATGCCAATCCAACCGCATTACCAAACCTTATTAAATTTTGTAACGCAGAAATCGGCACCAAACTAAATCCGAAAGTAGCTGCGGTAGAAACGAATAATGAAGAAATTTTTCAGTATCCTTTTCTGCACATGACGGGGCACGGCAATGTCTTTTTTTCTGAAGAAGATGCTGAAAATTTAAGAACCTATTTGTTGGCAGGCGGTTTTCTGCATATTGATGATAATTACGGCATGGAACCTTATCTTAGAAAAGAACTCATTAAAGTTTTTCCCGATAAAGAATTGATTGAATTAGGCGCAGATGATCCCATTTTTAATCAAGCCTATAGTTTTAAAGCAGGATTACCCAAAATACACGAACACGATGGCAAACGACCACAAGCCTTTGGCATTTATCACGAAAGCAGATTGGTGCTCCTTTTTACCTACGAAAGCGATTTAGGCAACGGCTGGGAAGATCCTGAAGTACACAATGACTCAGAAGAAGTTCGTTTAAGAGCTTTGCAAATGGGTGCTAACATTATTCAATATGTATTTAAAAACTAACTAAATGACCTCAAAAACCATCACAAGCGGTATTTTACGTGCGGTTGCGATACTAGCAGGCATTGTCATTGTTTTGTATTTTTTATACCAAATACAATCGGTACTCGCCTATTTGTGTATTGCAGCGGTCATCGCTTTAATCGGAAAACCAATTGTTATTTTTTTGAAAAGACGACTCAAGATGCCCAACACCATAGCAGTAATTGTTACGATGGTTTTAATGGTTGGGCTACTTTCAGGATTAATCGCTTTATTTATTCCTTTACTCTCCGAGCAAGGAAGAAATTTATCTTTATTAGACGTCAACAAATTGCAAGAAAATTTAAATTCGCTTTACTTTGAAGTTACCCAATATTTTAGTGCTACCCCCGATGCGGTGAATGAACTTCTGAAAGAATCACATTTAGAAAAAAATATTTTAGACGGCTTTGATATTGGTTTTATACCCAATTTTTTGAATTCATTTTTTAGTGTTTTGAGCACGGTAAGTATCGGATTATTTTCTGTTTTATTTATCTCTTTTTTCTTTTTAAAAGATAGCGATTTAATACAAAACGGCTTATTGCTTTTTGTGCCAGAGGGTAAAGAAAGTAACATGATAAATTCTATTTATAAGATAAATAATTTACTTTCCAGATACTTTGTTGGGCTGCTTTTACAGCTCTTTATTTTGTTTGTAATTTACGCGACAACCTTGGCGCTAGTGGGCATTGAAAATGCCATTGTAATTGCCTTTTTATGTGCCTTATTTAACGTCATTCCATACATAGGTCCAATCATCGGCGGAGTGCTTATGATTGTACTCACTATGACTACTAATTTAGGGGCCGATTTTACCAGTATAATTTTAGCAAAATCAGGTTATGTTTTAATCGGATTAATTGTGGGGCAATTGGTCGATAATTTCTTTTCACAGCCCTTTATTTTTTCGAATAGCGTGAAGTCGCACCCCTTAGAAATTTTCTTAATTATTATCATCGCTGGATTGCTTTTTGGCGTCGTTGGGATGATTGTTGCTGTACCTGGTTATACCGCTATAAAGGTAATTTTAAAGGAATTTTTAACCGAAAATAGGTTTGTGAAATCTATTACTAAAAATTTATAGTAAAGCTTTGAATAAAAATATATTAAATACTGGTATTCAAGAATTTATAAAAATTAATTGGAATACTGACATGATGTCAGTATTACTCAAAAAGCCAATTTTTGATGGGGTTTCTCAGAAGGAGCTAGTGGAACAATGTGAAGCAAAGAAAAAGTGTAAAGACAAGCTCCCAACTTGGTTCTCAACCAATCAAATTTATTACCCCAACAAACTAAATATTGAGCAAACTTCCTCAGAAATTACAGCCCAATATAAAACAAATTTAGTTTGTGGGAAATCGCTCATCGACATCACTGGCGGATTCGGAATTGACAGCTATTTTTTTAGTCAAAAAATAGCTCAGATTACGCATTGCGAAATCGATGAAAATCTATCAAAAAAAGCAGCGCATAATTTTGATGTTTTAGGGTTAAAAAATTGCTCTTGTATTGCGGAAAATGGGATTGATTTTTTAGCAAAAAGTAACAGCCATTTTGATTGGATTTATATAGATCCCTCCCGGCGAAATAATAGCAAAGATAAAGTATTTTTTTTGAGGGATTGTTTACCCAACGTTCCTGAAAATTTAGAATTGCTATTTTCAAGATCATCAAATATATTGATCAAAACTTCTCCCCTTTTAGATTTTTCTATCGGTATCAAGGAGTTAAAATTCGTGAAAGAAATTCACGTTGTTGCCTCACAAAATGAGGTAAAAGAATTGTTGTGGATTTTAGAAAAGGACTTTCAAAATAGTATCAAAATTAAGACCATTAATATTTCCAAAGAGCAGCAAGAAACTTTTGATTTTATGTTGCTTGATGAAAAAGAAACCATTCCCGAATTCGGATTGCCCTTACATTATTTATACGA
>Ga0209491_10003283_pt1 | contig 26960 bp, 8 predicted proteins | sample BON02_FD_187213 | JGI IMG/M metagenome (GOLD analysis project Ga0209491, IMG submission 187213) | Freshwater microbial communities from Lake Bonney liftoff mats and glacier meltwater in Antarctica - BON-02 (SPAdes) (version 2) | ecosystem: Environmental > Aquatic > Freshwater > Ice > Glacier...
GGGGGGGGGTAGGGTAGGAGAGAGAGAGAGAGAGAGAGAGAGAGAGAAATAAAAATAGAGAGAAATAGAACACACACACACACACACACACACACACATTCGGGGGAGCAGGAGAGAGAGAGAGAGAGAGAGAGAGAGAAATAGAACACACCACACACACACACACACATGCACATGCACGCACAAAATATTGCAGGGGTTTGTGGGTGGAAGCGGGAGAGAGAGAGTACGTGTAAAATAAAATGCGAGCTTAAATCTATTGCATGTGAGCCTACACATCGGAACGTGGGTTTGCACTGGAGCAGCATGCGTGTGCTTTTGGCACATGGGGCACAAGCGCAAGTGTAAATATGCATGCATGTATCACGGAGAGAGAGAGAAAAAATTTGAACGCGTGTTTTCACCCCAGCAGCATGTGTGTGTCTTTTGCACTTGGAGCATGAGTGCAGGTGCATACATGCATGCGTGCATTATGCAGATGCGTGTGCGTGTGCGTGCATGGGCGGGAGTGTTGCGAAATGCCACATACCTGCTGATGCTGCTGAAGTGACGCACGACGCGTGCAATTTTGGCGATTAGTCCGGTCGCTTGGAACTGCATGGCACCCATGGAAACATGTTGCAGCTGCTTTAAGACCATGCAAGCGTTCATCTGCACCGGTAGGTCAAACTCGTGCACCTGCATTGCAGCACTCACAACGACCAGGACGAAGCTCAAATCCTGATCGCTAAACACATCATACAGAAGCCAGGTCTCAAGGCAATCGAAGGCGCAGATCAGGGTCTTGCGATCATACAGATGAAGACTGGTCTGATCCATAAAATACTGCATCTGGCGCATTTTGTCGTCAACGAGAACCGCTATGGGAAGTGGCTCCATGTGCACATCGACGAGAATTTTTGTCATCTCCACGACCAGGCGCGGAAAGTCATCAACAAACAAGCAGCCCGACCGCAAAATGGGAGCAAGCCACGTGTCGTCCGCAAAAACGAGATCAATGGCAGCTTTCCACTCCTTGTCCACCAGCCGAAGAGAGCGCAGCCAATCAATGATCTGCCGCGAGGCAACATCGCAACGCAGCACAGTAGCAAACAAATCTGGTTTACGCAAGACATTGACAGCCCAAGCATATCGATGCACCGCCATCGACGACGCCATCGACGACGCCATCGGACAATGCAATTTGATCATTTTTTAAAAAAAATCCATTTTGGCGGCAAACCCAATATATATATATATATATATATATGTATATGAGAGACGGAGCGCATGTCTGATTTGATGGCAAAACGGTTACACGTTAAAGGTGAACATTGCTTAGAGTTGCAAACACTCCTGTGCAAACTAGAGCTCTTTGGAGACATGAATATATCAGATTTTTTGTGCAGTTGACTTTTACGGAACACACATGTGCATGTACTATGTACAAAAAAGTGACAATTAAAAGGAAAAATTATGGATTTATGTACACATATTTAAATATGTACACATCAGTTTTCAAGTGCCCAACACACGTGCCCCCATTAAAAATTCAAAATAGCATATTTGGATACATGTGGCAAATGACACATTAGACTACTTCGTCATTACTATATAAGGTTGCCGGCAACAGAGATTTCAGACACAAGATCAACACAAGCCAACTATACACTGGAATGAGACACCATACTGGGAGGGCTGATCGAATCGAAGCAACCTCGTTCGAGTGTCCAATATGCCTGGAAGGAGAAACTTACGAATATGATGAGACAATGTATAATGAGCAAGTTGCCAGTCAAACTGCACATGCAATTGTGAGCGAGGGAAACTTTCCCTGCCAAGAGTTATCTGAGGCGTGCGGAAATGGACACTTGTTGTGTAGGGATTGTCATGAACAGATGTGGCGGGACACCAGTTTGCAGAAGAAATGCCCTATCTGCAAAGAAAGACTGTTCAATCCAAGTGCAGTCGAAAGCCGTAAAATCCAAGTGTTTTCGCACGAGGAAGCCGTTTTCTGCAAGGCAGACTCGGATTCGGCGGCTGCACGCAAGATCGAGCGTCTCGAGATTGAGGCAGAAGATTTTGAAAAAGATCGCCCGGCCAGAGAAGAACGCGAACGGGTTGACAATGAGGCTTTGGCAGTCATGCAGCGGTTCATGCAGATGAAACTTTGGGAAACCGAACGAAGAAACACAGAAGCTAATCGATTAAGAGATCTGGGAATTAAAATTATGACGACTTCTCTGGATGATCGAAATATTCTGTGCATTTTCCGGAAAACAAAATGTTACCAATGCGAAGACGAGACGGAAATCGGTATTACGTTCCATTCACAGACAGATAATCGCACCTTGTGCAACAGTTGCATGCTAGACCCAACAGAAGAAAACCGTGCACTGAAATGGACGCGTCGGGAATCTCCTACATTACAAGAAGAAACTTCAGATGAGGAATCAAGGCTCGCTCTTGCAATGGGCTTACACGCGCGTCTGGGAAATGACAGTGGAATTTCACCACTCAACGACGAGCTGATGCGAATCATATTTGAAAACAAAATGTTGACAGATTACAGCGTACCTCAAATTGTGAATGACATTGATGTAAACGACTTCAACCACACTGTCATCAATTTACAGCTGTATGCGGTGATTAAAGGTGCTGGGCACTCGGATGAGGAAATTTACTTGCGCATGAAACACAATCCGCACTTGATTTTGCACGCGGAAGAATCCATGAGTACAGCTATATATCACAGGCCAAGTAATCGCCGTTTAGGTCGTCTTACGCGCATCGAAACGTCTGTGTGGGACACAATAGAAAAAACTATGGATGGCGCAAATTTGTTAAGTGTCAGTCTTTGCCGTGTCAATGACGATGTTGCTGTCCCTGGAATAGATTCTCCCTTGAGCAAATTTGATATCGCATCGTCGGCCAGTACTCCTACAAAACGCAAGAGTCCAGACGGGTCTGCTGGAGATACGTGTCAATCCCACAATATCAGTCCTCCCCGCGCTCACAAAAAGCCCGCCACGTCCCCAAGTCAGATTTCATCTAATGTTGCTTTACTGGACCGGCAGGAAATTGCCGACATGTTGTGTAAATACGATGCCAGGCACAGCAATGCGTTTTTCGTATATGAAAATATTGGACTCACCCCTGTGATTCGCGGTGCGCTGGTGGCGTATATAGAGAGCATGCGCGGAAACACCAGTGATGACAAAATCGAGGTAGGTCGCGACCAAATTATTAGTATTCTCACTCTGGCGGCCGGGCATGAAGAGTGTCGCCATTTCATGGGCAACATTGAAGGCATTTTCCCGACTAGTGAATTCAAAATCATATTACGTCGCTCCGAAACGGATGGTGTTCCGCGCTGCATCGCTTTCCACAAAGACGACACACTCTACACCATGGCAATTCCTCTCAACGCTCCAGAGCATCAGTGTGTAGGCGGACAGCTTGTGTACTTGAATGAGGATGGACCGACATACGTTGCAAGGGATACGAATACGTTGACCCTTCATGATAATACGATTCTCCATGGAATTTCAGCTCATACGAGCGGTGTTCGCTGGGGAATGTATCTGATGACACCACTGCTGGTCCCTATGCTAGACTTATCGAAATCCACACACCCTGCTACATGAATCAACAGTTTTTTGAGAAAAATAAAGTCATTTCTTTTTGGTGTGGTAAATTGCACCAAAAATTGATTGGGTTTCTATATATAAGACGGCTTCACGAAACTGATTATCTGAAAGTAATTGACGGAGCATGGAGACACGTCCGGATGCAGTCGACATGCACCCTGCGTCGGTGCGAAATGACGCCCATGAACGTCAGGAAATCGCCAGAGTGGTGTATGCCACAATTACTAGTGCATGTCACAATCATATGATCACCACAAAACAAAGCGCCCGTTATCATTTATTGTTTGAGTATTTAATTGGGTGCACAGAGGTGTCCATCGTCCTGTTGAACAGACCGTGGCCAGTCGAGTGCATATGGCCGGTGTCAAAAATCCTCGTGCACGACGCTTTAATCTTTTCTGAATATATTCAACGTATGGTAGCAAACGACACTAGTGGGTTGTTTCATGTCGACCGAGTTGTATATCCCAGGGCAAGTCCCACTTACATCGTAGGTCACTCGCTCTGTAGTTTGGGTATGAAGCAACGATTTCGAGGTCCACCATCAACCGATCCAGGATCTTCGGAACATATGTACTACAAGATGTGGACGTTTCAGAACGATAGGTCATTTCAAAATTGGTGTGCGCAAAATTTGAGGTGCGATGTGACTTCTCACGTACGACGTGTGAATGCCGAGTTGGCCGAGCGGACCGACGCCGAAATCCGGATGATCTTAGCGACTTTTAATTGAAAGGCAACTTGAAACTGTAAACTTTGACACTCGTTTGATTGTGAAATTTATTAAAAACAAATTTAAGATGATTTCGACTTGTCATTTGTGGTACACCTATGGCACACATCTTCTTTTCTACTTAAACCCAAACTTTTTCCAGTCAAACACAGTGCCATACTCTGCACATTACGTTCGTCTTCTTCGCTCTCCCGCTCTTTCCTCTGGCGCTTAGGCAATTTTTTCGGGTTAACGACCTTTGGCGATTCGACTTTCTTGCAGACGACAACATCCTCCTCTTTCCTCTGGCGCTTAGGCAATTTTTTCGGGTTAACGACCTTTGGCGATTCGACTTGCTTGCAGACGACAACATCCTCCTCTTTCCTCTGGCGCTTACTCAATTTTTTCGGGTTAAGGACCTTTGGCGATTCGACTTGCTTGCAGACGACAGCTGCACCCACACCCTCTTCTTCACTATCACTTGTACCCTGCGAAAATATGTTGCTAATCCTCGTAGATGGTGACGAGAGCCCTGGAATCCGGGGTACTAACCACACCACAGTTGCACTTGCTGCGTCCTGAACGGGAGAAACATCCCTAGAGGAGCGCCGCGATGATTCGCGACTAAACTGATCCGAGTCGGATGATGTGATATCTTTACGATTGCCGCCAGCGGGTTTCTTGACACCACCCGTGGCAGGTGCTGATTTTCGAGCAGCCTGCGTTGCCAGTGCCTTGCGAGGTGCCATTCCGCCAGTCGATTTCCTAGCCGTCTGCTTGGTCCTGCAGAGAAAGAATTCATCAGTCGATGAGACGAGAGAACAGATGCAGCGGCAGAAGCAGAGCACGCAGAAAACATGCACTTACCGAGCCATGGCAGATTACGGGACAAAGACGTTCGGTGTAAGATCTTATGGTGGAATTAGGTCTTTTCTATTTTGGGTAAATCAAGCGAGAAGGCAAATTTTGATAAGACGATTTCGAAGATCACGACGACAGGAGAGGAAAGCAAAATATGAGGGACATTGCTATTGGCATTGAAGCATCCCATTCACAAAGCAAGAAAATGTAAGTGAAAGTCACATGCAAAAGCAATAGTAGGTATATAAGAAGACTATCATGATATTGGTGAGAGGAGTGAGGTGTGCAACGAATGAAAATGACAATTTTTCGGCATTGCGCACTATTATTTGTATGCGCGTGTGTACAGTCTCAAGACACGATTAGATTTATACCAGCTCGGTCAGCCGCATGTGGGGACGGTATATTACAGAGTGGGGAAACGTGTGACGATGGAAACAATGCTGCGCTAGACGGATGTTCATCATTGTGCACATTGGAGGCTGGTTTCATGTGTCACAATAGTCTACGAAGCATTATGTCTGACACGGAGCAGGTGGGCGTCCGCGTGAGATGGAGCACAGGAAATCCTCGCACTCTTATTGTTTCGGACGTAGTCGAGTCGTGCATTGGCGATCAGATTTGCAGGCAAGACAGTGTGGCATGGCAGCCTACACTATGGGCATCTGTATATAACAGAAGCAGTGCGTCACTTCCGCCCGCGGGATTCTATTGTTCAGATTTTTGCGCCGAGACTTTCGAACCGCCCTATGGACATGAATTCCAACAAAGTTGTCAGCCCCGCCCTGTGGACGAATGCATTCGGGGAATAGCTGAGTGTGACAGAAACGCTTATTGCTTGGAACCTGCCGACGGCATCGGCTATTCGTGTCGATGTGATGCGGATTTTTTCGTGTCGGCATTTCAAGGTCGTGAGTGCCAAAAAAGCGGCATAGAAGTCGTATTCAACGTTACTGGGGGTGTAAATACAATTGAAAGCGCCGACCGAGTGAATATAGTGGAAGCGAGAAGAATTTTGATTGCCGAACTTCTGTCACTCGCATATATTGATAATGCAACGAGCAACGTGGCTTTGGTAGAGGAAGGCGTGGTAGATTATCCGCCTGACATAGTATCGAGTGGCATAGTGGGCACAGGACCGCAATCCGCGTTGTTTGACGGACGATCGTTGTGGCGCGTAATTTTGCGGATTCCCAGCCAGCATGCCAACATGGGTCTTTTTGCAAGCTCGGAACTTTGGAATAATTACGACGACTGGTCGTCAAAGTTGATTGATAGCGACAAATATCGAATGTTTTCCATAGAGCGGTGTTCGAACGACAGACGGCGCACTTGCACACGTGATTTGGATTGTTTGAAAGACGGCGTGTGCAACACAATTGCCGACACTTCACTACGGATTGTGACGGCTGGTGGAAGCACGGCGCCTCTTTCCGTGACCTCATCGTCCTCCGAAGTCATTTCCATCGATTATGATGCCAGTTATGCCGCTTTCAAGATTCGCATGAGATACGACAACACGGCACCTGGGACCATCGACATTGTATATGTATCGCGTCTAGCAGGAACGGGTAATCAGGCGCTGGCACTCACCACTTTGATTCCTGCCGAATTTCCGTGTCTCGCCGCTGGGGTTGGAATCATGGAGCAGCGGAGAGAGAGCAATGTTTGTTGTCTTCAGCGATTCAATGATCTCTACAGTACAACGCGCGGTTTTGGTGACTTCTTAGCCAACGACACACTGAAATTACGCGAAGCAATCACACAACAGGGGGCTTGCACAGATTTTGGAACGCCTCCTAGTAACAGAAGTATAGATCTCTTGGACAGATCGCTTGATTTCGTGGAGGGTATGTTTGCACGGAGTGGTCGGTCATCTGTGCAGGCAGACGTGACACCCACTCGAGGTTACAAGGATTTGAATTTATTCCTGGCACTGGAGGACGTTGAGAATCTTTTTGGGGCGAGGAGTGCTCTCACAAACGGAAATCGTTTGCGTTTTTTTGTAGGTATCGCTCACGTGAAGCCGACAAAAAGTAGTACGTTGACAGTGCGCAACACACATACTGAGATTCTTGGCGATGTTACCACATCGTATGTCTTCACAACGCAAACGTCGACCGACTTTACGTTTGTAAAAGAACTTTCAGTGAGTTTGAGCGAAGTGATGCGCCCAATATTAACAATACCGTCGACGCTCGCTAGTCGGGTGAATGCAGCAGATGACAGCCGGATTGGTAGTGACAGTAACAATAGCAATGTCAACGGCAGCAACCATACCAATACCAGTAATAATAGCAGTGTAAGCGACACCGTTGACAACAATGATGCATCTACGAGACGTGAGTTTGCGAGTACAGCGTCTGCTTCTTTGAAATTTGCCACCATCAATATTGTCGTGCCCGATTCAGTAAGTGCGACGGATGTAAACAATATTTTTGCTCCGGACTCCCTGACCGTATCGATTGGTTACAACAAAAATGAGGCTGCCAGTGTTTTAATATTGCCGTGTCGCAAATTGTACCAGGGACAGGCAAAGGAGGATCTGGACGCGTTCCTGCTCGAACGTGCTTGGTGTGCTCCCCAAGACCCTATTTGCGAGGCCCAAGGTCCATTGGTGATTGGAATGGGGGGGAGCATACAGTTTACTCTGCCTCTACCAGAGGACGCATGGGACTTTGATGCGTTGACAAGCGAAAATGCATTTTTCTCCAAAAATGTGTACATTGATTTTATGCTGATGGTGTCGGACAAGAATGGCAAGAAAAGCATGAGTAATATGCAGACTCAGACGGTCATTAAAAGCAGTAGTATTCGCCGTCTGTGTCAGGAAGAACGTGTTTCTTCGAACATTGAAGACATTTTCGAAGTCGACATGTTTTTGGGATTGGCCAGCAACGAGTCCGATTTTGACGCATCCCTGGTGCAAAATCTGGACATTACTCATCAAAACTCTTCTGCAAGCATGTCGAGAGACATTTCGAGTAAAACCTCGAATGTGGTAACCGTGCTGTTCCGTGGCGATCCGCAACTCTTTGCGCAAAAATACGCTGCGGAGTACACACTGGCCGTCGAAGACATAATTACGTTGCACTTTTTAAATTTAGACAAGAAGGCAGAGGCAGAGGAACTCATTGCCGCTGGTCTGGCGTTTACGCAAACTAATACCTTGGCTGGTAATAGAAACTCGCTCACGACAATGAAATTAGAGCCGTCGAGAGCACTGCTGGAAATCTGCCCCCTTCAAGCAAGAAGGGGAATGTTTGGATGCATTGCACGTCGTGAAATTCGACAGCGCACCTTAGAATTCCAGACCAACTCGATTGTGTCACTTACAGGGCGAAGCGACGAGGACGAAATATTTTCACACAAACGCGCTGGGTTATGGGCGCAAAAGAACTTTGGCGGCTCACGTTTTATGAAAGATCTTGCGTCGAACCACAGCAAGATTATGCGTGCTCGCTACCAACTCAACTCTCGTTTCAGAAAGGGGTTCCTGATTTCGCCCACGGTGCCGTGGCGACAGGCCGACTTGGACGCCCAGAACTCTACCTCCATTTTCGATCTTGCGCAACACTCCATCACCACCATTTTAGTGGCCCTCGATACCAATATGGGGCAAGAATATGAAGCAACAATTACTCTCACGGTCCCCATGCAATTACCACTAAGCGCCACACAAATCATGGAAAACCAAGTAATGTTGGCGGCCGCGTATGCTTTGGGAGCTGGATTGGATGCGAGTAACGTCTATGTTGACATCGGGAGTATTGTCGAGAATGGTCAAAGAGGGGGGCTCGAAGACACTGAAGGTATGCCACCGCGACGTCGATTATTTCAAGACGAGGAAGGCATATCTTCGGAATTCAATATGATTATCGGATTTGCGAAGAGTAACGAGGACGCCGCTGTTGCGGAGGCTAATGTGTTTCGCGAAACAATTCTTGATGTAGAATCCACGGTGACTGCCTCTATTCTCGAAACCGTGAATGTGGCACTTGTGCGAGCCGTACCTGTATTTGTGCCGCCAGTGCGAATAGTGAGTACCACGAAACAAATTCAAAAGGCTATGAGTCCGCTACTCTGTCTCGATAATACACAATGGGAGATGGATGTAACAACACCTCTACAAATTGACCTGGGTTCTGAGAGTGGAAAAAGAAGAGTCGGATTCCTGAGCTGTCAAGGTCGACATATGAAACTATTGGATACAGGTGGCAATTATTCGAAATTACCGTCTAATCATTCGTCCAATACAACAGTAGCAGTGCGGGGGCCGATGAATGAAAGCGAGTGGTTTATGCTGACACGCAGTGATGTGCTCCAGCGCAGCACCGCTTTGACTAGAGGGTGGTCGTGGTGGGACTTTTGTGCACCTCCTCCCCGGCTTGCCAATTTCACTACAGCATTTATGATGGAGTGGAACAAGATTCGCGATGAGGCCTCCATTCAATGTTGTCTGTGTAACGCAATGCCAAAGAGAAGTGGCAATGTAGTGCTATATCAACACAATTACACATGGCCCATTAAAATCCACAATGAGTCCATATTTGACGAATTCACTAAAATCCGTTATGATTTGCATTCGACTGCTGAAGCCATCAACTCTAGTATATTTAAAATCAATCCACAATTGCGCAACTTCAGAATTGCGTACGGAGCAAATGTTGCCTTATTTCGCACAGAAGATTCTGAAGTGCTTCCGCCTGTGCCGTGGGACATTGACATTGTAGGTAGAACTCTTTTCCCGGTCTGTGGACCGTCGTCGTGGCGGCAGAACAAACACAGATGCCAGTTCTGTGCCATGAACACTTTTCGTCTTCCTGACATTTTACAATTTCCAAACGAGACGGATGCGTTTAAACGGGGTGGAGTGTGCACAAACTGCCCTGCAAATACGGCTGCTGGGCTCCTGAGCACAAAAGTTGAAGATTGTTTGTGCGCTCGAGGATATTCGTTTGTATCGAACACATGCGTCATATGTCCAGCAAACACCTTCAAGGACACAATTTCGAACATTGATTTGTGCAAGTCATGCGGACTCGGATTTGAGTCACGCAGTGGATCCACGGACATCAGTAAGTGTGTGAAACCCGTTTCCATGGGTCAGTACGAAACGGCCATCCCTGTGTATACCACTGTACTTGGATTGATCTACCTGCAGACAGCTGTAGAGACGAGATGGTTGACACCCGTACCCTTTCATCAAGACCAAACAATGTTGTGTATATTGACGTCAAACGGTGTGTCGATGGATTGCGGACGAGGTGTGTACACTAATGTTTTTGCTGCGACACCAATTGTGTTTGGTAACACTTCAAACGCCCTGAAGTCAATCGAGTTGGTGACGACTGCATCACGTACATTAGGCACCACGCGTGCGAGTATTCTGTCATTCCACAGTCAATCTGTGGGCGTTGTCGACCGCGTGCACGTGGTCTTGACACCGAAATTTGGCACACAATTTCTGGTCGAAGGGGTGGACCGTTATGATTTGACCGACAGAGTGAAACAAGTGTCACTTTTCCCAAGACCTGGATATATGGGACCAGCACCACCAGGATTCGTCGAAAAAATCATTGATGGTCTTCCTTGGATGCGAGGAATCGTTGTGAGGAGTTCGTTACGATTGCGTATTGCTAACAATAATCTTGTCGACGTGAATATGGGAAACGATGTATACATGGTGTCGTTCATAACTACCAAGGAGTTGGACACTAGCAAAGGGTCATTGGACTGGCAGTGGATTGTGTGTGGACGCCTGTCGGACAGCGGAAGCAGCTACGATTTTTGCAAGGACGAGGCCGACCCTGACAATCCAATGGAGCGCAATTCGGTGAATCCGCACGTCTTGGATGGAAACATTGTTCGGCTGAATGGAGAACGTTGTTGCGATTCGTGCTACGTGGACTACGAATTCATGCGAAATTGTGAACAAAAGTCGAGCAATCCTCGTCAGAGTAATATGTTCGACAACGCATTCGAATGGATCCCGTTTTTGAATGCTCTCCCCCCCGCCGACGGAGGAACGTTTTGGTTGTATACTTATTTCACAAACGGACCGTCCGCGGCGTGTCTGGAATCGAACTGTAACGAGGCGTCTGTGTATCGAAACATGGCGCTCCACTTCGCGACAGAGCGTAGCACATCGTGGGGGAATTCCATTGATTTCTTACCGGGAACGGTTTTCAACTACCGAGTCCCAATGCGTGCTGCTGTCACAAAAGTCAATCTTTATTCCAACGTTATTGGCTTCTTGGACATGTTTTCGCCAGAGCAGAGGATCCCAGTCAATGGCATCGATGAGGCCCCATTCTTAACGATTGAAAAACGCTTTGCGGGTCATGCTTGTTCGCCACAATCGACTTCGACGCTCATCTGCAATAACAACGGCGTCAACACCACGGTGCCTGTGCAGTACAATCACGATTTAATGGCCGATCAAGAGAGTACGGCCATCATGGAATACATGACCACGGACACGTATGCCGATACCAAAGAAGCGACACACTGCTTCGAGGTAAGAACCATTCTTCCCGCCCCCATATGTGAACGTAACATGAAGAATTTTGTCAAAATGAGCATATTTTCAATCGTGTATTCCGCGTGCCTCCGATTCTGACTCCCTTTTGCGTTTTGTGGAGCAGGCGTACCAAACGGACTTGACGTGCACTCTTGAATTGCCGGGAGGTTCATGCAACAGCAGCTTCGTATCTGAACAAGGTGGAACCACAGTCGATCTTATCAATACGTATGATGGTCCGGCAATAACAACATGTTTATCGGCCAAAGGCGGCATCGGAAGCACATGTCGCGAGTTCGCAAACTGGGAACAAGATGTTTTTGAAACAGGGCACCAGCCTGTGGTCTATCTGGAGCACAAAATGTCCGAGACCACCGCCCGTGTGCGTGCAGATTATGTGCCTGATTTTCATTATGTCGCGAACAGCACTCAGACCGTCAATCTGTCGTCCTATGTCTTGGAGATTATTGCAGATGATGATGTGAAGGGCATTCGCGACACCAACGAAAACACATCTGGACTGGTGCGTATCGAACGCCCGCTCTCTCGGTATTTGGAGACATTATCATTTTGTTGGAATAAACCAGACATATGGGCAGAATACGTGAATGCCGTCAGCATGCCGGCACTGTACAGCATGACCCCGTGTAAGACATACCAAAAAGATCGTGATAACTTTGTCTACCTACATGCCACTAATGTCTCTACAGACATTGAACCGAAGTACAGAACCGTACTTGCAATATATAAAACGCCTGCTGGACGTGATCGTATTGCCGATGTACAGAATAGAAATCATTTGCTGTTGGTGGCATTTTCAATTGACGCCTCTCTCTTTAACTCTGACGATATACAAGACGTGGTGGCCCCATTGGTCTATGACTTCACGGCAAAAGCGTATTCCCATCGTTCACTGGCTGACAATTTGAAAACGTGGATCACTTTCGCCGAAACATTTTCACGTCCGCAACATTTTGACAAAACCACAGTGAGCGCAGCATCCATCAATCCTACACGGATTAATGGGGTGTTGGGGTTTTTCAATAATGCCTTGAATGCATCCATATCATTTAATCTGCCCGCTTCGCACAATGCTGTCAAGGTGCTATTCGCAAATGCTGCTCAGACGGGAAATGTCGTTGTTTCGGTGTGCAGAACGCGGAAAACAGTATACACATGCACGGAACGCGCTTCTACTAATGCCATTTCATTCGACAATGTCGAATTTTCAACACGATATGCCTTTGGAGATTTGTTGGTTGTACACGAGAATGGAGGCGCTATAGGTCAGAATCTTGTGTTCAAAGTGGAAAAATTCTCTCGATTTCTCCCAGCCAATACGTCGAAGAACGATCCCATCAAGATATTCATACCGCGGGACAACACCATAGCCACGGTTCCAGGACGCGCACAATTGGCCATGTCAGCAAATCGAGATATTCCGCCTCCGTTTACCATTACCGGAACCATGTATGGTCGAAACATTGGGACAGATTTTCGAAATTTAGTTGCATGGAAATTGAGAGATGAGGTCTACGTTTTTTGGGTGCGTCACGGGCATATTAAAATGACGTCTGTGACGCTTGATGCCGCTCAAAAATCCACTACACCCATATCTCTCGATGACAGATATACGATTTCGCAATCAGCACCGACACCTTCCACGGTGCAGATGCTACAAGACATATGGGATGGAACTTTTTCTAATTTTCCTACGATTCGGTTTTTACCCCATGACATGGATGTCTATGAAGTTAAGGATGTGCGGGTCTTGTGTAATGGACAGTGTAGAGATAATTTTGACACACTAGATGGACCAGACGGGCGCGGGGCCATACCTTTCGACAGGACTCTCTCACAATTTCTCGACGCTGGAACACACACGTTCAATATTGCAACAAACGGTGGTTTCACGGCCGTGGCCGTCGTCCGATTTACAGGAGCTGTTGGTTCATTCGAACGTATCTTCGATTTCGGAAACGGTGCACGCGCCAAAAACATTGTGATGGGAAGAGATGGCATTTCTACCTCCTTATTTGTCACTATTATGGACGATGGAGTTGCTGATTGCACCGCGCAATTGCCCAATGTGATCATCCAGAACAACTGGATTACGGTCATTGCCGGGTACAGATCCAGTGATCAAACTCTTGAAGTAAGGGTGGGGAGCGACTATGTTTCCACTGTATGTCCCACGGCGCGATTAGACCGAGTATTTTACAATACGTTTGTGGGTCGGAGTAATCGGCCATCGGATGCTTATTTCTCAGGTAGCATTGCCGGGGTTTATTTGGTGGACCAATTGTTGAGCGAGGCAAGGATTTGGCAAATTGTTGACGCCATGTTTCGAGGAATCGACGTGCTACAGGACATGTTTTCCGACGACACGTACGCCGAAAAGAACGCGACTGCCATGATTTCCGACGGAATACAACTGAATTCTTCAGAGACGGATATGGATTGTGTGATATAACAATGATTGGTGTATAGGTTGTTTCGCAACTTTTCTATGCACCCGTGTCATTCTCCTGTAGACGTCGGATCAATCCCATCAAAGCACATGCGCACTGTCACAGACGTTGTAAAATGACGCATACGTATTACAATTAAATTAATTAGACTCAAATTCCATGAACAGAGTTTCTCCCGTAGAATTTGTACAATGCCAAGTTTTTGAACACCAGCACAAGCGAGAGGCACCGGCAAACATCCTTAATAACCGACTTTAATATATAAGCATTTTTGTATTCAATGCGATATTTGACACACCGTTTGCGATAGTGTTTCTTAGAACAGAAACAGGTTAAATCGAAGTTTAGGAATGTTTCGCCTTCATCCTTGGCATTTTGCGTGGCTTGCTACATGCTGTCTGCTGGTGTGCCGCATCAACGCACAAATAAAGGTGCCGTGCGACGCGGGGTACTCAGGCCCGGATGGGGGGCCCTGTGTGGAGATTTGTGCGGCGGACGCTACGACATTAGTAGGGACCAAAAATCTTGCCCGTTCGTGTGGAGTTTCTGGCACTACAGCATGTGCAACGGGTGCGAAAAATACCAAGGATGGACAAGCTGTTTCAAATATCAATGACGATAGAATAGCTGGTTTGTACCACTCGAGTTGCGGAAGAGATGACTGGCTGAGGATAGACTTTGGAGTTACACGAGATATCAGACGGGTCAAAATTACTTACACAGATAAAAGATTTTTGTATAGATGGCCCGGTGCAAAGGTCCGGGTTGGGGACATTAATGGATTTAACAGTAATCCGGAGTGTGCAACCCTTGTTTCTGCCGTGGTGAATGATCATCCATGTGTTGCTACTGGACGCTACATGTTCTTGGTGACTGGAATGTCAGGAGGAGATGCATGTATTGTTCTCCAAGAGATGGAGGCATATGGGGCGTGCACTGCCTGTCCCACGGGAAAAAGCATGCGAGTTGGCTCGAATGTTTTAATCGGATCTAGTGCGCCATCGGTGAGCACAAATGCTATGGATTGCGTATGTAATCCTGGTTTGACGGGGGCAGACGACAGCCCGTGCATAGAATGTGCAGCAGGCAAGTACAAGAATGTTTCCGGTGATGTTGCATGCACAGATTGCGCAGAAGGCGATTATTCTGCAGTCGTCGGGGCTGATGCCAACGTGTGTCAACAGTGTCCAGTCAACTCACGCTCGCAATCCGGAACTAGCGAGCGTGATGGTTGTTTCTGTGATGTCGGATTTTCACTTTTCGACGGGCAAACATGCACAGAATGCCCTGTTGCTTCTTACAGAGAAGAGATTGGAAACTCCGCATGTATAGTGTGTCTGACAAACACCTCTGTAGCCGCATGTGAGTGTCTAGCTGGCTCGTACGCGGAAACTCGCATCCTAAACCCACCGCATGCACAGAGAAAATATTCTTCAATTGCATCGAACTCAATCGGGTCATTGCTCGATGACTTGTCGAATTCGGCTGCGTGGATGTCCGACACTGTCGATGGTAGGCAATGGATGGAAATCGACGCAGGGGAACCCATGCAAATTATGGGTGTAATTATTCAGGGAATGGGATTGAAGGCAGGTAATGCATCACAAAATCCGTATGTGAAACTCTGTCAAGTGGAATATCGACTTGGAGACATTTCAGGATCTAACTTCGCAATTGCAGGGGTTTTCTCTATGGCAGATGGTTCCAAGAAACAACATACATTTTCACAACCAGTTTATGCTCGATACATTCGTTTTGTTGTTCTTGAGTGGAATGATTGGATCAGCATGCGTGCAGGGCTGATTGTGAAAACGTGTTCAACATGTCCGCCGAATGCAAACTCGCTTCCGAGAAGTCCGAGAAGTAAGACATCTGTAGGGTGCGAGTGCTTGGCTGGATCATATCAATCTTTTAGTCCATTCCGCAATAGTGCCACTGCCCTGGTCCCTGGACGTGCTCAACTTTCGACGATGTCCAATCGAAACTTGCTATCATCAGTATCCACGGCCGTATTCGACACTACAGCAGGACCGCCTGGGAGTACGGGCGCTCTTACTTTCAATCGAACATTGTCACAATACCTGGATGGAGGTTCGCACACGTTTAACGTTGCAACAAACGAAGGGTTTACGGCCATAGCTGTAGTGAAATTCACGGGCACGACAATTAATGCAGAAAGAATCTTTGATTTTGGCAACGGTCAGGATGATGACAATATCCTCATAGGGAGAAGCAGCTCCAGTTCATTTTATTTCATGATAGCGAACATGGGGTCGACTTGTGCTGTCACATCGGAAAATGTAGTCGTTTCCAATGTGTGGACGACCATTTTGGTGCAATATTCGACTATCACAAAACTCATGGAAATTACAGTGGGGAATAATGTTTCTTCCACAATTTGTTCTACAACAAGAACGGACCGTATTGTGTCCAATACATATGTAGGAAAAAGCAATTTGGGAATAGATGCTTATGCGAGCATGAGCATTGCAGGTCTATATGCTGTGGACCAATTCCTAAGCGGGACAGAAATTTCCGAGATTATACGCAAAATGTACAGGGGTGATGATACTTTGCAGGAGTGTACGACCTGTCCTGGCAATACAACTTCGTTCAAAAGCGGTTTGTCAAAAGCGGATTGTCTGTGTCCAGTCGGGACGTACAAATTGATCGGCGATGTAGACGGTAGAGCGATTTCACTGGTGTATGGGCGTGCTAGGCTTTCGACATTGGCAAATCGTAACTTAAATATTTTCCGTTCAACAGCTGTTTTTGACAACGTAGCTGGACCCATCGAGGGTAAGGGCGCTGTAACGTTCAACAGATCGCTATCACAGTATATCGACGGCGGTCCGCAGCGCCTCAATATTGCCACAAATGGGGGATTTACAGTTGTGACTGTGGTCAAATTTACAGGAGTGGCGAGCGCATGGGAACGAATCTTAGATCTTGGAAACGGTCCCAACAGTGACAATATTCTATTGTGGAGGAGAGATAGTAGCACCACCTTGAGTTTTGGAATTATAAACGGCAATACTGACACTATCTGCAGGGTTGACATGCCTTTGGTACTGGTCCAAGACAACTGGATGACAGTTGTAGGCACATACACTAGCGATAACAAACAATTGACATTAAAGGTGGGAAGCATGGTAGCACTCACAATCTGTGCGCAAGCACTTCAAGACCGAAGTGTATCGGTGTCGTACGTTGGGAAAAGTAATTTTATAGCCGATGCGAATTTTCATGGTGAAATTGCAGGGTTGTACATCGTTGACGAATTCCTGAACGAGGCCGAAATCTCCAAAATTATTAAAAACATGTACATGGATGACGACCTTCCGCTAGCATGTCAGACTTGCGCTTCTGACACCTATTCATTACAAGGCAGTGTGCTGGAATCTGACTGTAAATGTTCTGCAGGAACGTATAATTCGATCGGTGTGACAGACAATAGAGCCATGTCGCTGATGCCCGAGAGTGCTCAACTATCAGCGAAAGCGAATCGCTATCTGAATTTACATACAAGTTCGGCTATTTTCAATGACACGGTAGGTCCATCGACGGGTGTGGGTGCTGTAACTTTCGACAGAGCATCTTCACAATACCTCGACGGAGGCACACATTCATTTAAAATCGCAAACAACAGAGGCTTCACAGCCGTAGCTGTCGTAATGTTTCCACGTGCGCTCGGTGCTCGAGAACGAATCTTTGATTTTTTCAACGTTCCAGGTCAAGACAACATGGTGCTTACCAGATCGAATTCATCATCGGAAATCATATGGCAAATGTTCAACAGGGATTCCATTTGTCAGATAAGCACGTCGAATGTGTCTGTGTCTTCTACAATCGTAGAAAATGAATGGTTAACAATTGTGGCCAAGTATCGACCCATTAGCAAAAGCATGGAATTAAGAGTTGGAAATATGATCTTTGCGACCATCTGTGCTGTGGCACAAGAGGACAGGATAGTTTCAAAAACATACGTGGGCCGCAGCAGTCCTCTGGAAAATTTGTACTCGGAAATGAGTGTTGCAGGTCTTTATGCTGTGGACGCATTACCCAGCGAGGTGGAAATTTCCGGAATTATAGACCGAATGTACCAAGGACCCGCAGCAGTGCCCGTTTGCCAGTCATGCCGTGGCAACACAATGTCACCGCAGGGGAGCTCTTCACAAACCGAGTGCAATTTTGAATGTCCCGCTGGGCAATTTCAATCGCCAATTGCGTCGAATGTTGCCCGCATGTGTGGACCGACACAGGATTTAGCGTGTCCGACTATGTTATCGGGTACCCTTGGAGAGCTCGTGGCTTCCAATGGTAATGATGGTAATGTACGAACGAAGGTGCACACGATTTCCAACAACGGGCCGACTACATTCCGAATCGACCTTGAACGGACTCGAAACGTCCATTATGTGACGATTTTCAACCGCTTCGACTGTTGTTGGGATCGATTGATTGGAGCGCACATCCGAGTCGGGTCAAGCACTTCTTGGGAGCAGAATCCAGCATGCCCAGGTGCGGATTTCAATGCTAGTGCCGTTCAGAATCGCATATGTAATTTGAGCGGTCGGTACATTTTCATAGTCTTATTGACTGGCCAAGATCTCAACTTTGAAGAAGTACAAGTCTTCAGCGCGTGCACCGCTTGTCCGGCGACAGCCATATCACCAGCTGGCAGCATGTATCCTGCCGATTGCGAGTGCCCTGCGGAGTCATACGAAGAAACACGAGTGTTGAATCCGAAACATGCTCAGAGAAGATACTCGTCTTTGCATGGAGCCGGCGATCTGTATGGATCCATGTTAGATGATCTGTCGAATGGAGTTGCGTGGTGTGTAGGGCCAAATGTTGCTGGTCAATGGATGGAAATAGATGCAGGCGCACCCATGCACATTGTAGGAATAATTTCGCAGGGACGAGGGGCCAATATTCAGCAATGGATCCGACAATTCTCTGTGGAATATAGACTTGGAGATATGTTAGGTAGTAATGTAGCACTAGCTGGGACATTCTCTATGACAGATGGTTCGAAGAAAGAGCACATATTTTCCGTACCTATTTACGCTCGGTACGTCCGAATTGTTGTATTGGGATGGAATGGTCACATTTGCATGCGTGCGGCTTTGTTGGTCAAGACGTGCTCGTCATGCCACTCCACCGCAATTTCACTGCAAGCCAGCACATCGAGTAATGATTGCAAGTGTTCAAGTGGATCTTACAAAGACACCGGTATCTATGGCGACAGACCTCTTGCTCTACTACCTGGACGAGCACAATTGTCCTCTCTAGCGAATCGAAATCGGAGTTTATACGCCTCCACAGCTGGATCGGACCGTATAACCGACCCCGAAAGTGTCACTTGTGATGTTGCATCTGAACTCGTTGCACAATATTTCTTCGGGTCGAGTCAAATTCTCATCGACAACAGTACACACGCTAATCATCTGGGAAAGTGGTCACCTCCTGCGCCAGACGCTACGGGTCCGGGATGGACAGGCAGTCCTCGAATCGCTACTCAACAAAGCAATCCTGTTTGGAACCTAGCGAATTATGGAAACGAAAACTCTGTGCTGCTGAACACGCTCGTCTTCCCGGGGATCATGAAGACTGGGATGACAGATGCTGGGTTTTACAGATCGAACGCCACTTCGTTCGACGCACAAAACTTTGGCAAAAAATGCATGTCGTACAGTTTCTGGATACGCCCCGCACCCCTGGTAGCATCAACGTGGGAACAGGTGATATTTGCCTCGAGCGATGATCTTTTTACTATTTCGTTTTTCGTCGGAAGATATGATTTTTTCCTCCCGATGCCTCATCGTATTTTGGCTGATACTCATAATCTGTTTGCTGCAGACACCTGGACGCACGTGGCGATTCAGGTGGGACTTGATGGCTTGCACTATCTGCACATTGATGGTGTGGCAATCTTCAGCCGAAGCATGTTCTCCGTAGCACAATACGCGAACATAGATGTTTTCAAATCCCAAACAGGATACACCAACGCCATTCCACGTGGAATTTCTTTCTCATATGGCCTCACTGCAGCATCTCATACTCCTGTACCGCCAATGACACAACTCACGGCCCCGGCAGGTACACTGAATATTGGTGGGTTTTCCGTGGATGGATTTTACAGTCGCGGACGCACGACAATGTATTTACAAGCATCATTATCCGATTTCCGTATATACCACAAGTCGCAGCTTTTAACACAATCGGAAATCGCCTGTCTGTACACAGTGGACACACCTCGTCCAGTGAGAGGAGACGTCGCTACCTTCGATAGAGTGACATTGCAGTATATCGACAGTGGACCGAGGTCCTTTAACATTGCAACAAACGGGGGATTCACGGCCGTGGCGGTCGTCATGTTTACAGGAGTACCCGGTCATGCTGAACGAATATTCGACTTTGGCAAGGGTGAAAATAACGACAATATTTTGATCTGCAGACATGGGAGTTCCAGTGCATTATTATTTTCGATACGAAACGGAAATTCCGAGTGTTCTTTTGCTACCACCCCTTCTGTAATTGTGAAAAATACCTGGTTAACAATCGTGGCCACGTATTCCGTCGCCAGCACAATTATGACTTTGAAGATTGGTAATAGCATTTTTTCCGCTACATGTGCGACAACACGAACGGACAGACAAGTAGTGACCACATATGTGGCCCGCAGCAATTGGGCAAGCGAAGGATATTTTCAAGGCATTATGGCAGGACTCTACACGGTGGACGCATTTCTGAGCAATGTGGAAATTTCCAAGATCATAAACACCATGTTTGAGGGCGGGGACCCTTTACAATCGTGTCAGACATGTCAGGGCAACACGGTGATGAGACCCAATAGCACATCCGATGCCGGTTGCGAGTGTCTTGCGGATAATTACAAATCCGCTTTGCCCGTGGACAATGACAGCCGAGCGCTTGTTGTGACTCCTGGACGTGCACGGGTGTCGACTCCCACAAACAGAGATATAGACATAATTCGGGCCAAAACTGGCGTAGACGGATGGCGACTGGTGCGCTTCCTACCTCCCACAAGCCCAACGTGGTACTCTGATCATGACAATCTGTCGGGAACTGTTACGCGAGGCACAGCATACAATCACAGCTCTGAGTGGAGCGTACCCTTTGGCGAGTTTGACGAATTTTGTTTCAGCACGCGGAATTTTTTGTACTGGCTTCACTGTACCAAAGATGAAGCGATTGGGGCTTCATATAACAACACCAAAATACATGTAAAACAGTCTTCCATATCGAATACGTCATACACGGCAGAGAGGGAAAATCCCGATGATGATATGCCTGAGAATTTGTGGATCGGACTCCGCGATCATGGCCTGCAGCCTGTGAACACTGATGTTGGAGATCGCATTTTATACGGAGAAGAATCGATTTCAAATGACCATTGGAGTCTTCCAATCATTGCGTCGGATGGTGGAATGTGTGTCTGGGTCCGCCGAAGCACGAACAATCCCGCCGCAATCGCGTTTGGTGGCCCACGAGGCATGGGGGCAGTGAGTTTCGATCGAGAATTGGCGCAGTATCTTGATGGCGGACCACGTTTCTTTGACATTTCAAAGAATGGGGGGTTTACGGTGGTGGTCGTCATGAAATTTACAGGAACTGGTACGGTCTATGACCACGTTCTTGATTTTCAAGATCCACAATCGGGAAATAAGATAATGCTGTATAGGGATGCCAATACGTCAAACTTGCTGTTTGAAATTGTGAATGGCAATTCGTCATGCGTGGTCACAACATCTCCTGTGATTGTACAACACAGTTGGTTGACCATCGTCGCCATATATTCATCCTACATGAAAAGACTAGAATTGAGAGTGGGTACCAATATTGTTTCTATCGTGTGCGCCAATGCACCGACTGACTTGACTGCATCCCACACCTATGTGGGTCTGGGAAAAGACCCGACTGCAGCCTATTTTTTGCAGGGGCGTATTGCTGGTCTTCACACGGTGGACGCATTATTGAGTGAGGAAGAAATCACAGATGTTATCAATAAGATGATACTGGGTGAGGACTCATTGAAAGTGTGTCAAACATGCCCCGTTTCCAGGGTTGCACCCCAGGGTAGCACATCTATCACAGAATGCGCTTTAAACACGTACGCACGGACGAACGCCTCCGCTACAGACGCACAAGATAGGGCGCTGGCATTCGTTCCGATGCGCGCTCACTTGGCGATGTTATCAACCCGCAATGCGAGTGCTTACGTAGGTACAGCGGTGTGGAACAGCACAAACGGGGTGGCTCCTTACAAGGGGGGGGCAATAGAATTCGAACACGAGCGTTTGCAGCATATCGATGGCGGTGCTCATGTATTTAATCTCGATTCAAACACCGGGTTTACGGCGATTGCTGTGGTCAAGTTTTCGGGGGTTGTCGGTTTAGAAGAACGTGTTTTTGATTTCGGTAATGGAGAGCGTGACCAGAACATTTTTGTAGCAAGAAGCGCAACAACTTCCACGTTGTACGCGTCGATTGCCGAATATGGAATTCCTGATTGCATCGCAGAATTGCGCAACGTGATCCAACAGAACACGTGGATGACAATACTTGCCAGCTACACGTCCAGTAATCAGACACTAGAATTGAAGGTCGGGAGTGTCTCAATTTCTACCAAATGCATTATTCCTCCCTCTGACAGAGTATTCTCAAACACATATGTTGGTAGAAGCAACTGGCCCTCGGATGCCAATTTTTCGGGCAGTATGGCAGGCATCTATGTGGTGGATGCAGTTTTAAACCAGACCACAATTTCATCAATAAGCAGTCGAATATATCGGGGGATTGACACTCTGAAAGATGAGCCCGAGAACAAGAAACGCACTCCGCCCAGTGCAATGGCCATTGTACCGAGACGTGCGCAGTTGTCGTCTCTGCAGAATCGAGATAATTTGCCCGTTTACAAAATTACGGCAACAATGTATGGAGAGGCAATGGTTGAGCAGTCGGATGTCACGGCATGGAAAATAGCGGGCGACATCTATGTTTTTTCTGTACATCAGGAGGAGATGTGGAAAATGACGTCTGTCTCCTTGAGCGACGCACTGACATCAGACACTCCAGTGTCTCCAGACGACAGACATATTTTGATCGGAAATCCTCCAACTCCACTGAATATTAGTACTCTACGGGCCATGTGGGACGGCACTCTGCCTAATTTCACCACAACAAGGGCGGATAATGATACGGGTTATGAGGTAAAAGATGTTGTCGTATCCTGTTATGGACAGTGTGGAAACATTGGTTTCGACTACGCTGATGGACCTGAGGGGCACGGTGCGACGTTTTTTAATCGATCGCTCTCGCAGTTTCTGGATGGTGGACCACACACCTTCAACATCGATACGAACGGTGGATTCACAGCAGTGGTCGTCGTCAAATTTACGGGAGACGCCGTTACGACAGAGGCAATCTTTGACGCAGGCGCGGGATTTCAAAATAACAATATTATAATACGTAGGAGTAGCGAAGGTTCAGATATATTGTTTGCAATACGGGATGGAAACGAAACATGCTCGGTATCGGGTACCAATGTCATAGTGCGAGATGCTTGGTTGACTGTTGTGGCCACATATGCATCCTCATCTAGGACTCTTAGCTTGCAAGTTGGAGACGAAATTTTTTCGCGCCCGTGTGTCATCGCACGACAAGACAGGGATTGCGAATTCACTTATGTCGGTAAGAATAGCGACACTCTCATACCCACATTTGAAGGCCGTATTGCAGGACTGTATGTTGTGGATGTTCTGTTGAGCGAACAGGAAAAAATGGAAATTACCAGCCGTATATACCAAGGCGACGACGCGCTCATGGCACGAAATCTCACCGTAATCGAGACATCGAAAAAGACCATGAGGACAGACACGGTGCTCCAATTAGTCGACACTCAATACACAAATACATCGACAGTGTTTACCAACGTCGTACCAAAGCGCGCACTGGTTCTGAATGGTCTTTGTGGAGACAGGCTGTTTCAGTGGGTGAATAGTAATGCTCGACCGTGTGATTTGTCGGGCGATTGGAATCCTTCCGCAACTCAACAAACAAATTACACGCAAACAATTGAAGCACAACTACCATGTTTTCTGAAGCAAGAATTCACTGCCTTGCGACGACAAGTCACTTATTTTCGCGGACTCGATACCAACAACTTTTACGCCACGTTTGAAGATCTTTTGGGACTTCCCCTAGAAACAGTAAAAAACGTCGTAGTCAACGTTTCCGCTGTGCTCTATGATATTATGCAAACGGGCGACCAGTTTACCGAAATTTTACGAGCAGCAAGAACGAAAAATATAATCAATGCAGATATACCGTATGATGCATCTCTTCGTGAAGATATGCTGTGGCGTCATGTGCAACAAGCATCTCAAGAGCATCAATGTAGTGATATTTTTTCACTCCTCGAGCCGCACACACAAAGTGCCGACGAACAGTACAACGAATTGACCAAACTGTTGAAAGAAAACGGACCGTGTGCCCCAAAATTCGACGGCTTCAGTCTGTGGCAGAATCCCAATGATAGGGAAGCAATTCGTCGATCGTACGCCGACGAAGGTGCTTCCGATTGCGTTTTGGTGGTGTCTACGGCAGAAGCAACTGGACGCGACACATTGATGGCTTTAACACGTCAGTACACCAGCAGCATCACCATCGGTCTGGAAACTGCCGACAATATGCCGCAACATCAGTACACATACGAAGCTCATGTTGTCACTCCTGAATTGGTAGTTGCTGCTGTAGCTAACAGCATTCTCCCGCCATACGCCGATGCTGATTACTCGCACACCACGCTCAGAGCTGCTACGATTTACGATTTTGGGCTTGCTGGTGGTCCAACAAACATATCGTGGTCGTCTTATGCGCTCAAAACGGCAGCACAATCAAGAAATCTTCAGCTTGTGCACACTGAAGGGATAGGGTCGTCGGACAGTGGAGCACAGTCTCAATCATACCTTCAATACGTTATACCGGAGGGATATAACACGATTTACGTACGATTCGAAAATCGAGGTACGTGTGGAAAGGTGAAATTATATTTGAACTCGAGTATAGTTGCCAGCTCTCGCGCGTACGAGGGCGTTTCAATCTACCATGCACGCTACTATGGAGGAACTCTTGAACTCATGTGGCCTTTCCCAGTTCTACTGGCACTCGATCTCTACATTGAATTTAGTTATGTGAATCCGAACTTGGGTGCTACCGGTGTGAAATTGATGGATTTGACAACAGGGTTCTGTAATTCGCGCAATTTGCTGCATACACCCAAGAGTTACTCCACTGCCACATCGCGTGTAGCATTGTGGACGAGGCCTGGGAATTCTGTGCGTGCGGTCCCTGAAACCAATGAACAATCGTTACTTATCGAAAGAGAAAAAACAGACACAGCTGCACCTTGGATACGTTTCGACTTGCAGCATTCTACCCGAATTGAAGACATTAAGATTCAATTTGACAATTTGGACACATGGAACGCGATAAAGCATTATGAAATTCAGATTGGACTTGAAGATCGCATCGATGCCAACCCTGTTCACGCAAGATACACTCCGGGTGAGAACAATAGTAGCGCTTGTCACGACTGTCAACCTGTACTCGCCAGCATTGATCCTGATCTTCTTGTGTGGTTGCGATTCGACGACCCACTTTTCATTGGTAGAGACAGCTCAATTTACATGAGACACGCTAATATCGCACGGTATCCTCAAAACGGTCCAGAACAAACAGTGGTGTATGATCGTAAGCCAATCATTCTGTCTAATGCCCCTACATGGTTTGTGACTGCAGCTGGCAATTTTGAGACAGTCAAACGCGCCTGTGTAACAGGCGGAGGACAACTGGCCACAATTGATTCTCTTGTAGAAAATGATATCGCCGCATCTGTGTGTCCTGACGCATTCTGCTACATTGGTCTGGTCAAAACTGCGGCAGGATTCCCGTGGTATTGGGTATCTGGAGATCCAGTTTTATATTACAACTGGAATGGAGCCGAAGGTGGACTAAATGCCGGGGAAACAAGAGTTGTTGTGGCAAAATCGGGCGGTAGGTGGGATGATTGGGAGCAAGGGGGTGCCGTATTCCGGGGCGTGTGTCGTGTCCCTGGCGCCCCTACCTCTGTGATTGTAGCGCTCGACAGTACACGGGGACCCTCTTGGGGCAGTTTACTGGTGTCAAACTTCAATTATCTGAAGATACAAAGTTTTCGCTTACAACCTACAAGTGATTTCACCCTTGCTTTCTGGTTTGTTGGACTGCCACGTGGGACAGGGAAAGAAACAATGATTTTACATCTCTCCACAGCAGACAATCAACATTCCATACAAATGTTACAATCGTTGGCGGCTCCAAGTCAAATTACAACCATCATCATGATGAACTCCAAACCTGCATTATGGGCCACCAATCGGCCGAGCAATTTCAAAAACGTATACAGTCCAACTCTACCAGAGGCAGGTATATGGAATCATTACTTACTCAGTGTAAGCAGCGTGAACAAAACAGCGAAAATTTGTCTCAATGCTATGTGTTTATTCATTCAACACCAGCATGTGGCATCTGATGGTGAAAACTATAGCATTTCCGGATTTGACACGGTTTCAAAACCGCTCAACTTATTTACAAATTATGCAACACAAAATTACTGTAATTTCCCGACCAAGAACCAACTTCCATGCTACAATGGTCAATTTGACGACTTTCGCTTTTACCAACGTTTCCTCACACTG
>Ga0209491_10003286_pt1 | contig 26951 bp, 21 predicted proteins | sample BON02_FD_187213 | JGI IMG/M metagenome (GOLD analysis project Ga0209491, IMG submission 187213) | Freshwater microbial communities from Lake Bonney liftoff mats and glacier meltwater in Antarctica - BON-02 (SPAdes) (version 2) | ecosystem: Environmental > Aquatic > Freshwater > Ice > Glacier...
GACCAACTCGCCTTCCTCCTTTGCTCCGAACTCAACGCCACGCAAACCCATTATCCGGGCACCTCCCTACGGCTGGAATACGTCACATTGAGATCATCCTCTTTCCCCGCACGTCAGGATGTCTGAGCCTTAAACGGAGTGGCACTGCCCGCCAAAAACGGGATGGCTAACATCATGATAACGAAGGCGCATATTCTCATGGTAGAGCGGTCAGTCGCCGGTTTCATTAGTATCCCCGCGGCGATGGGCCATGCGGTAGAGCGCAGGCAATACGATGAGGGTGAGCAGGGTTGAACTAATAATACCGCCGATGACCACCGTGGCCAACGGCCTCTGCACCTCGGCTCCGGCACCCGTTGCAATGGCCATCGGCACGAAGCCGAGACTCGCCACCAGCGCAGTCATGAGCACGGGGCGAAGTCTCGTGAGGCACCCCTCCTCGATCGCTTCGTCCATGGGCCGGCCTTCCTGACGCAGGGTGCGGATGTAGGAGATCATGACCAGTCCGTTGAGCACGGCTACACCCGACAGTGCAATGAAGCCGATGCCCGCCGAGATTGAGAGTGGGATATCCCGAAACCAAAGCGCGAAGACGCCACCGGTGAGGGCGAGCGGAACCCCGGTGAACACGAGGAAGGCGTCGCGCGCGTCGCCGAAGCTCATGAAGAGCAAGCCGAAGATCAGTAGCAGCGCAATGGGCACCACGATCTGCAACCGGCGGGAGGCTGATTCGAGTTGCTCAAAGGTGCCGCCATATTCCAACCAGTAGCCGGTCGGAAACTCGACGGTGGCGAGCCGCTCCTGCACTTCGGCGACAAACGAGCCGAGATCGCGCCCTCGGACGTTGGAGGTAATGACCACTCGACGTTTTCCATTTTCACGGGTGATTTGATTAGGTCCCGGCGCAATTTCAATCTTCGCGACCTCGCTGAGCGGCACGAAGTTCATCGCATCACCATCGGCTCTCGCCGGTCCTTGACCCGTTGCCGCAGGCAACACGGGGGCGACCGAGGCTAACCTTGGCAGAGGAATAGGTAGCGCGCCCATGGCTTCGATATCGCTGCGCAACGCCTCGGGCCAGCGGACGACAAGATCGAATCGTCGATCCCCTTCGAACACTTCTCCGACAGTGGCTCCGCCGAACGCGGTGGATACCACCGTTTGGACCTCCTCGACGGAGAGCCCGTAACGGACCAATGCATCGTGATCGATCTGCACTGTCAGCAAGGGCAAGCCCGTGATCTGCTCCAGCTTCACATCGGCCGAGCCGGCCACGGATTTCACGATGTCTTCGATCTCCTTGCCCGAGGACATCAAGGCGTCGAGATCGTCACCGTAAAGCTTGACCGCGACTTCCGACCGCACGCCTGCGATCAGCTCATTGAAGCGCATCTGGATGGGTTGAAGAAACTCGTAGTTGTTGCCAGGAATCTGGATTACCACGGCTTCCATTTCCTCGAAGAGTTGTTCCCGTGATTTCCTCGGATCCGGCCACTCCTCGCGGGGTTTTAGCATGATGAAGGTATCAGCCACACTGGGGGGCATGGGATCGGTGGCGACCTCCGCCGTGCCGATCTTGGCGAACACCTTGTCCACCTCGGGAAACTCCCGTAGTTTCGCCTCCAGTTCGGTCTGCATCTTTACCGCCTGAGACAGACTCGTGCCGGGAATACGCAGGGCATGCAGAGCAATGTCGCCCTCGTCCAGGTTGGGAATGAACTCCGTGCCCATGCGCGTGGTCGTGAACGCCGCTAATCCGATCAGCACGAGGGCAAACACGACGACCGCCGGTCTGACCGACATCACGAATCGTAGCGTCGGTCGGTAGAGCGACTTGGCTCCACGAATCGCGATGTTGTCTTTTTCGGAGACCTTGCCACTCACGAAAATTGCCACGGCCGCTGGCACGAACGTGATCGAGAGAATCATCGCTCCCAGCAATGCGGTCACGACCGTGAAGGCCATGGGGTGAAACATTTTCCCCTCAATGCCGGTGAGGGCAAAGATCGGCACATAAACCACGGTGATGATGAATACCCCGAAAATCGACGGCTTGATCACCTCGGTGGTGGCCGAAGAAGCCAGTGAGAACCGTTCGGGTTTCGTGAGTAAACGACCGAGTCGATGTTGTTCTTGTCCAAATCGCCGTAGGCAATTCTCGATGATGATGACCGCTCCGTCGACGATGAGACCGAAATCGAGTGCGCCCAGGCTCATCAAATTACCCGAGACTTGGTTGGTCACCATGCCGGTGATCGTGAACAACATCGCCAACGGAATGACTGCTGCCGTGATCAACGCGGCTCGAATATTGCCCAGCAGCAGGAACAAGACCACCACAACGAGCAGAGCTCCTTCGAACAGGTTCGTCTTCACCGTCTCGATGGTGCGATCCACGAGCGAAGTGCGGTCATAGACCGTCTCAGCCACGATGCCTTCCGGCAGGGTGCGATTCACTTCCACAAGTTTGGCCGCCACCCGCTGCGACACCTCGCGGGAGTTTTCCCCGATCAGCATAAAGACGGTGCCGAGCACGACTTCCCGACCATTTTCCGTCGCCGCTCCGGTGCGCAGCTCCGACCCCAGACTGACTTCGGCTACGTCTCTCACGCGAATGGGATGGCCGCCCCTTCGCGTCACCAAGACCCGTCCGATGTCTTCCAGCGTTTTCACCTGTCCGGGCACGCGGATGAGGTATTGTTCGCCGAAACGTTCGATGTAACCCGCGCCGACGTTGTCGTTGTTCTTTGCCAGCGCCGCCATGAGATCGGATAAAGTTAATCCATGGGACAACATGCGGTCGGGGTTGGGTGTCACGAGAAATTGCTTCACGTATCCTCCGATCGTATTGATCTCGGAGACTCCCTTTAGATTCCGGAGTTGAGGCCGCACCACCCAATCCTGAAGCTCACGAAAATCAGCTGATGTCCACGCGGAACCATCCGGCTTGGTCGCTCCTTCCTCGGACTCGACCGTGAACATGAAAATTTCCCCGAGGCCCGTTGAGATCGGCCCCATGGCGGGCTCGAGTTCAGGAGGCAATTGCGACTTCACTTCTTGGATACGCTCATTCACGAGCTGTCGAGCAAAGTAGATGTCGGTCCCATCCTTGAAGGCTACCGTTACTTGCGACAGTCCGTAGCGTGAAACGGAACGCGTGAAGTCAAGCCGGGGAAGGCCCGCCATGGCCGTTTCCACGATATAGGTGACGCGTTGTTCGGCTTCCAACGGGGAATAACCGGGTGCCTCCGTGTTAATCTGCACCTGCACATTGGTGATGTCCGGCACCGCATCGATGGGCAGTTGCTGGTAGTTAAAGACTCCGACCGCCCCCATTCCGAGGGCGAGAATCAACACCAACCAACGGTGGTGGATCGAGAATTTGATAATTTTTTCAAGCATGGCGATTTCCGTTCTCAATGATCGTGTGACGCACCGGATTTACCGATGTCGGCTTTTACTAGAAAACTGTTGTCGACTACGTAGCGCTCGCCGGACTCCAGTCCTTTGAGCACCTCGACCCAGCCGCCACTGCGCAGTCCCAGTTCCAAAGGCCGCGCTTGATAGATCTCGCCGTGCTGGGAAAACACTACCGTGAAGTCAAAAACGGTTTGAATGCCCGATTCCTTGACCGCGACCGCCACCGGTTTTTCTGCCAAAGCAATTTCAGCTTTCACAAACAAGCCGGGCCACCAACGACCATCCGGGTTCTTCAGCACAACGCGCGCGGATATCGTCTGCGCCTCCACCCGACCCACGGGAGATATCCAGTCAATGCGCCCCGTTGCGGCATTACCTCCGTCGTCGGGATGAATCACCACGCTTTGTCCCGCGTGGACTCGGGTCTGCTCCCGCTTGGGGACATTCAGTTCGACCCAAACCTCGGAAAGGTCTGTTATGGTGTAGAGTGACGCACCATCCCCCACCGTTTCGCCGGCAGTCGCATTACGCGCCATTACGATTCCGCTGATCGGGGCCGTGACTTCAATTGTAGCAAGCGTTTGATTGGTCTCAACCAAGGCGAGGACTTCCCCGGCTTTGACCGCCTCTCCCAGTGACTTGCGGACTTCGCGAATGATGCCCCCGAACCGGGGCATGGCTCGGGCAATCTTGTCGGCGTTCAGTTCCACTCGTCCGTAAACCGTGAGTGATTCACTCAAGGTCGCCGGACCCGCCTGCGCAATCTTCACGCCTGCGTCCAGGGCAGCGTCGGCGTTAATGACCGTCTGCATCTCCGGGGCATCGAAGGCCCAACGATGGGTGCTGCCGGCATGTTTCGCGATGATTTCGTAGCTGAACGAGTGCGGTTCACCCACCTCCAAATCACCTCGTGAAAAGTCATCGACCGGCGCAAAAGCAAAGACGTCCACCTTGTTGCCGGGGCGCGTCAGATTCACGGTTAAATCTACTTCCGAGGGAGGCAGGGTCTTGCCATTTTTGCTAAACCAAGCCCGGAATTCAGGCGGCACATCATCCTCAAAGATGGCTAATTCTAAGGTGAAATCACCGTTGGTTAACATGCGACCGTTGTGCGGCCCTTTGATCACCTCAGGCGGCGCTTCCGCGGTGAGGTGTTCGCTCGAATCCGTCGCCGCGGGCGTCGAATTCGATTGAGAGATGAAGTAAAAGCCCACGCTGCTGGCGGCTAGGATCGTGAGAATTGTAACAGGAAGTCTAAGTTTCATTTAATTTTAAGATTGGTGGTTCACTCGCCGGCGGTGGGCGCTTGGATGGGTGCGCCCAAGAGGCGCTCGATTTCAATCACGTGGAGGTGAAAAGCGGTGGCGTTGGCCACCACCTGACGACGAAGGGCGATAACGCTTTTTTGCGCATCCAATAACTCCAGGAGGGAAAAACGGCCGGATTGATAGCCCTGTTCAGCCAGCTTCATAGTCTCTTCAGCCATGGGGATGACTTCGCCCTGCAATAGATCGAGGGTGGATCTCGCATGCTGCATCTCCTGATAGACCTCAAAAAGCACCGCGCCCATTTCCAAGCGTTCGGCTTCGACGGCGCTGGCGAGCTGGGCCCGGCGCTCGCGGGATTCACGAATTGCGCCCAACTGTTGATTCCGCACGGGAAGCGGAATGGAGAACCCGGCGACAAAGCCCCAATCGTCGGTCGCCTCTGTCCGGCGCAGGCCACCGCTCACCCTCGCCCCGCTGCGTTGCAGGCTCTGAGCGAGTCGGCCCTGCGCCTCCCGCCAACGTGACTCGATGGCGAACCGGGCCAACACCGGACTCTGTTCGAGACGAGCCACCAAGGTGGGGAATTTATCCACTTCCGGCAAGGTCGTCAGGTCTGCCTGCACCGGGCCAAACGTGGGTTCAGATTTCCCCAGCACAGCAGCCAATGAATAACGACAGGCGGCTAGTTCGTGTTCGGCATGTTCCTCTTCAATACGGAGTAGGGAGAGGGCCGTCCGCGCCTTGTTTAACTCCATCTGAGAAACAACGGCGGCGTCAACCTGCCGACTTACCGTAGCCACCGTCTGCTCGCCTAATTTGCGCGCACGCGTCGCTGCGGCGAGGCGTTCGCCATCGGCAGCGACCTCGGTAAATCGTCGGGCAACTTCGGCCAACACATCGATGCGTTTGGTTTCGTAGTCGGCATCAGTGAGCGCGCGCTCACTCTCGGCGGTCTCAACGCGTCGGGCGACACTGCCGCGCAAGTCGATGACTTGACTGAGTTGCAGGGTGGTTTCGAGACCCTTGACGCCGGAAAGCGCGCCGGTGCCGAGGAAGTCCTCCACCCCAACTGAAAGTTCAGGATTGGGTTTTATACTCGCCTGAAGAATGCGAGCCTCGGCGACACGCGATTCGAAAGCATAGACTTTAAGTGACGGGTTTTGGACAAGCGCCATAGCCAGCGCCTCCGGTAGTGAAAGGGGCTCGCCGGAAGAGGGAGCCGCCGTCAGGCCCCCCGCGCAGAACAGCAGGAGGGCGAGGGACTTGTATCCGCGTAATCGCGGACACAAAATATCTTTGGACATAATAAGACAGGGGAAAATTGATGAATGCAGTGGAGCCAATACCGTCCGGCCGCGCGCGCAGGCACAGCCAAGGTATCGGGAAACGAGACGAGTCCGCGCAGGGACAGGTCAGGCGATAAATGCAGGTGCCCGTGGGCTAGCCACGGCGCGTCTCGCAAAGTGCCGGTCGGGCACCCAATTCAGAGGTCGTTGAAAAATCTGCCGCTCGATCCGCGTGAAGACCTCTGCTCGGAGCTTGAGCACCGCAGCAAATAAACCGCACAGCAGAGTGACCGTGAACAGGGCGCTGAACACCGGGCTCTTGAGTAATCCGGTTACTGACTTCGCGATGGTTTTCTCCACGAAATGCCAGTCATGGGTGGCGTCATGAGAACTATGAGGGTCCGGACTTTCTTCATGCCCGTCATCGTGATGATGTGACACCTGCTCAGAGTGGTCGGGTAAAACTCCCATCATCTCCAAGGCTGCATGCTGCGTCACCGGCAACCAAGTTGCCAGTAGGACTATCGCGACGAATTTGAAGAACTTGCCCATTTAATCGAACCTTTAACCCGTGTAGATCACCGCGCTGCCTCCTGTCCAGCAAAAGGCCCTCTGGCTCCAGAAAAGAATTTATGCACCCGGTCCGACGAAGAGCATACCCAGTGCAATCAACCAAGACGAAGAGACATCCGGAGCTCGGTTCGCGAGCTGGCTCACCCCACCCACCGTGCTGGGGCGTGCGACCGTTCCCCCTTCGATAGGGGATGTCGAGGTGTGCTAAGATAGATTCAAGCGACGTAGCCGGAGGGCATTGAGCACGACGCTGACGGAGCTCAGACTCATAGCTGCGCCGGCAATCATGGGACTGAGTAGAATGCCGAAGAACGGGAAAAGAATCCCCGCTGCGATCGGAACTCCGGCCGCATTGTAGATAAAGGCAAAGAAGAGATTCTGCCGAATATTGCGCATCACCGCGCGGCTGATCCGAAGCCCACCGACAATGCCTCGCAGATCGCCTTTCACTAAGGTGATGCCCGCACTTTCGATCGCGACATCCGTGCCGGTCCCCATCGCGATACCGACATCGGCCGCCGCAAGCGCTGGTGCGTCGTTGATGCCATCGCCGGCCATGGCCACAACATGTCCCTTTGATTTGAGCTCGTTGACGATGCGTTGTTTGTCCTCCGGCGAAACCTCGGCGTGCACCTCATCAATGCTCAATTCGCGCGCGACGGCCTCGGCGGTGCGGGAGTTGTCACCCGTGCACATTACTACCTTGATGCCGAGCGCATGCAGGGCATCGATGGCTTCGCGGGATGTTTCTTTGATGGGATCGGCAATGGCGATCAACCCGAGCAGGGTTTCGCCTTTTGCCGCCCAGATCACAGTCTTGGCTTCGCCTTGCAATTTCTCCGCCATCTCAGCTAGGGCGGGCTCGATTTCGACTCCGGCATCTTCGATGAATTTCCGCTTACCGACGCGAACGACTATCCCTTCGATCTTCGCTTGCACGCCGCCGCCGGTGGTGCTCTCAAAATCTTCGACGGAAGGTAACTCAATCCCGTCATCCTGAGCGCGGTTGACCACGGCTCGGGCCAGCGGGTGTTCGGACTGGTGTTCGACCGCAGCGGTCAGACGCAACAGGTCGGCCTCATCCGAGCCGTCCGCTGTTTGGATTGCGACCACCTGTGGTTTTCCGGCGGTGAGTGTGCCGGTTTTGTCGGTAATAAGATGGGTGATTTTTTCGGCCCGTTCAATCGATTCCGCGTTCCGTATCAGGATACCGTTTTGCGCCCCTTTGCCCACGCCCACCATGATGGACATGGGAGTGGCGAGACCCAGAGCGCATGGACACGCGATGATGAGCACGGCCAGAGCATTGACGATGGCGTAGGACATCGCGGGTGCCGGACCCCAGATCATCCAAACGACGAACGTGATGGCCGCTACCACTACGACCGCGGGAACAAAATATCCGGCCACTTGGTCGGCCAACTTTTGGATGGGAGCCCGGCTACGCTGCGCATCGGCGACCATTCTCACGATCTGTGACAACATTGTATCTTCGCCGACCGCGTCAGCCTTCATTACGAAGCTGCCGGTTTGGTTGACCGTTGCGCCGATTACCGTGTCTCCGACCGTCTTTTTGACGGCGGCAGGTTCTCCGGTGATCATGGACTCGTCGATGGTGCTTTTCCCTTCTTCAATCAGGCCGTCGATGGGAATTTTTTCCCCGGGCCGCACCCTCAGCAGATCGCCACTTTTTAAATCGTCGACCGGCACATCGTGCTCTTTCCCTTGGTCGTCCAATCGGTGAGCGGTCTTAGCGGCCAAATCGAGCAGCCCCTTGATGGCCTGGCCGGTTTGGCGACGGGCCCGGGACTCCATCCATTGGCCAAAAAGAATCAGGGTGGTGATGACCGCACCCGCCTCGAAGTAGAGCTGAACCCCTCCACCTTGACGAAAGGAGTCCGGAAAGAGATGGGGGAATAGGACTGCGACCACGCTATAGCCATAAGCTGCGCCCACCCCGAGCATGATGAGGGTAAACATGTTCAGGCTGCGGTTGATGAGGGAGCGCCAGCCACGGACGAAAAAGAGGCCGCCCGCCCACAGAATGACAGGGGTCGCAAACGACAACTCCAGCCAAGCTTGGAGGCGAGGAGACAGGAGACTGTCAAACGACATGCCGGGAATCATGCTGTCGAAGGCCAGCGCCAGAATGGGGATTGTCAGAATACCGGCAATCAGGGCTTTGCGCCCGAGATCCCGGGCCTCGGCGTCGTCATCATCGTCGTCTGCCGCCGGGGTCAGTGGCTCCAGATCCATGCCGCATTTTGGGCAGGCCCCAGGGTGATCTTGTTGCACTTCCGGGTGCATGGGGCAGGTCCACGTGCGGGGGGCCGAGGACGCTTTATAGGCGGGGTTGCGTTCGAGCCGCATGCCACATTTGGGGCAGTCGCCCGGCTGGTCGGATTCGACTCCCTCGCACATGGGGCAGTAATATTTTGCGGCGGCGGAGGCTGTTACATCATGGTCCGATATCTCGTGATCATGGTGGCGGCAGTGCGCTCCAGGGGCAGACTCGTGTCTGCCATGGTCGTGGTTTTGGGGATCGTGCTCGTGTTTCATAATGGGTCTTTCACTCAGGAGACGGGCGCCCTGCGTAGATCTTACACCTCTGTCTCGGAATTTGCGCAATCGCAGTCGAGGCAGGCGGAGTCGGCGCAGTTACCACAAAATGTTTCAAGGCGGGTCCGTAGGCTTTTGCGGGCCCGGTGGAGTATCACACTCGCATGATTGGGGGTGAGATCCAAGGCCCCGGCGGCGACTTGCACGGACTCCCCGTTGAGATCGACCCGTCGGAGTAATTCGGCGTGCAGCGAATTTAAGGTGTCGATCACCCTATCGAGGCAGACGCAGAGTTGAGGCTCCCACGCGGCGGGCGGCGTGGCGGTTTCTTGCAACGCGATCATGAGTTCGCCGAGAGAGTCGTCGCGCCGAGACATTGCACAACGCGAGCGGTGGTGGTCGATAATCGCGTTGCGTAGCAGTTGATAAAACCACGCCCGTGCTTTGCCGGGGTCCTGCAGCGTGTCGGCTGACCGAACGGCCTTCGCGAGACTATTTTGGAGGATGTCTTCGGCGTCGGAAGCTGAACCCACGCGAGAGGTGATGAACGCCTTGAATGCAGTGCGTTGCGCGCTGAGCGCGTCGACGAGAGCAACCGGCAGCAGCTTGTCATTCGAGTTCATGGCGAAATTCCTACAGGGTATCTTTACTACGGGGGGGGAAACTGAGGATCAAAGGTCCGACTTTCCTCTCCGCGTGGCGGGTAACGCGGAGCGGGAAGCCGACTTAAACGAAATCAGGGTGGGGGTGCGCCTTCGGTTGATTTCGGCCGGATGGGTCTGTTGTCGGCTTACGCATTCCGAATCAATGATTCCTATGGTCGTGCTTGGCCCCGGCTGCAGGCATCGCGGATTTTTCACCAGCGACTTGGCCCTTGATGCTGCCGCAGCGGAGCATCATCGCACCGTAGTAGGGGTTGGCGATTTTTTGGTCGGCCTGCAGCCAATCACCGCCCTTGCCTGCGAACGCCATGGGGCAGTGGGCTTCATACAGTTTCACTTTTCCCGTCGTGCCCACATGATCGACCAGATCCTGCATTTCCATGGATACGGTCAGGAACTGAGCTCGCGCCGCCTTGATATCTTTGGCTTGGACGAGGAGGGAGGCAGGCGTGGTGAAGGCGGTGAATTCCGGACCGTGTTGAGCGGTGGTGAAGAGGTTGCTGGCGGCCTTTTGGGCGGCAGCAAGGTCGTCACCGGCCAATGCCGTTTGCAGGGCGAGATAATCGGGAACGAGACTATCAACAAACTCCGGCTTGAACTCTGCGCCATGCGCGGCAGCGGAGAGAGCCGAGGCAACGAGGCCGAGGCCCAAAAGGAACGAGGATATTAATTTTGATTTCATAATAATTTTAGGATTTTGGGTTTAATAAAGTGGTCCAGCGTAGCTTCTGCTCCTCGATCGAGCAGTAGAGCACGGGCACCACGAAGATGGTAATGATGGCGAGGAGCATGCCGCCAAAGGAGGGAATCGCCATGGGCACCATGATATCGGAACCGCGACCGACCGACGTTAGCACGGGCAGCAGCGCCAGGATGGTCGTCGCACTGGTCATCACGGCCGGACGCACGCGGCGGTTACCTGCTTCAATGGTGGCAGCGCGGATTGCGGCGATGGTTTGCGGCTTCCGCTCGCCAAAGATCTGTTGCAGGTAGGTGCAGACGATCACGCCGTTGTCGGTGGCGATACCGAAGAGGGCGAGGAAGCCTACCCAGACCGCCACACTTAAGTTGATCGTGCCCATTTGAAAGAGAGAGCGCAGGTTGTGATCGAACAGGCTGAAATCGAGGAACCACGATTGCCCGTAGAGCCAAATAAGGATAAAGCCGCCGGACCACGCGAAGAGGATGCCGGAGAAAACCAGCAACGTCGTGGCGACGCGTTTGAATTGAAAATAGAGGATCAACCAAATCGCAAAGAGCGCGATGGGGAGCACGATGCTCAAGCGCTTCTCGGCCCGCACTTGGTTCTCGTAACTGCCGGTAAATTTGTAGCTCACTCCGGCCGGAATATCGAGTTCACCGGACGCGATTTTATCGAGGAGCAAAGCCTGGGCTTGCTCGACGACTTCAACCTCCGCGTAACCGTCGCGTTTGTCGAAGATGACGTAACCCACGAGAAAAGTGTCTTCACTTTTGATGACCTGCGGCCCTCGCACATAATTGATCGTGGCGAGTTCACGCAGGGGGATCTGGGCGCCGTCGGGAGTGGAGACGAGAATGTCTTCGATCGACTCGATGGTGTCGCGCAATTCGCGCTGGTAGCGCACCCGCACCGGGTAGCGTTCGCGGCCTTCGACGGTTTGCGTGATCGTTTTGCCGCCGATAGCGACCTCGATCACATCCTGCACCATTTTGATCTTCACGCCGTAGCGCGCAATGGCGTCGCGGTTGATATCGATTTCAAGGTAGGGTTTACCGACAATGCGGTCGGCCAGCACCGCTTCGGCTTTCACCGACGGGACCTGTTTGAGCAGGGCTTCGATATCGAGGGCAACTTTTTCGAGAGTCTCTAAATCGGGTCCGTAGACCTTCAGCCCCATGGGCGCGCGCATGCCGCTTTGCAGCATGACGATGCGCGCCGCGATAGGTTGTAATTTGGGTGCGGAGGTGGTGCCGGGGATACTGGCGGCGGCGATGATTTCGTTCCAAATATCGTCGGGGCTTTTGATCTTGTCGCGCCACTGGCGGAAGGGACGGCCGTCGTCTTCTGCGACTAGCTCACCGGCGGCGTCCCGGCGGAAATCGCCGGCCTCGTTATCGTAAGCAAAGGTGAGAATGTGCCCGCCCTCGTCGGTAATGAACTCCGACTTATAGTTGATGATGGTCTCGATCATCGAAATCGGGGCCGGGTCCAGCGGGCTCTCCGCCCGACCGAGTTTACCGACGGCCAACTCGACCTCAGGAATCGCGTTGATGGCCATGCCCTGCTTGCGCAATACGTCCATGACCTCGCCGATGGAGGCATGAGGCATGGTGGTCGGCATCAACAGGAAGGAACCCTCATCGAGCGACGGCATGAACTCCTTGCCGAGGCCCGGCATGGCGTGAGCCATCGTCACGTAGGAATCGGATTTCTGCACAAAGTCCGGCGTCCAGCTGAACATTTTATCCCAACCCAGCCACGAGGTGAATCCAGCGATTACAATCAAGGCACTGCCCGCGAGAAAGAGGAGTTTGATCCGCAGAAAAAACGCGAGGAGTTGGGCGTAGAATTTTATGACCAACCAGAAAAATCCGAGTAAACCGCCCACCGTGACAAAAACAAAAATGATGTTATGCAGGGGGAGTTCCGGCCCGAGCGGTTTCCAATCCGCGGCGAGCCAGAAAGCGACCAAGATCGCTACCCCAAAGTTGAAGCTCACCAAAATGCTTCGCCTTACGAGAGAAGGCAGCCGGTCGCCCAGCAAGTGAAAGGTGGCGGCACTGACGAGGAGGGCTCCCAACCACCAAGGAAACCAACTGATCAGAAACGGACTGACCCACCCTACGGCGGCGATGCCCGCCCACAGGCCAACCTGTGACCACTTGGCGCGAAATTTTCCGGCAATCAACCAGTGCGCCAGCGGTGGTATCACCGTGAGGGCGACGACAATGGAGCCGATCAAAGCAAACGTTTTGGTGTAGGCGAGCGGACGGAAAAGTTTCCCTTCGGCCGCTTCCATGGTGAAGACCGGAAGAAAACTGATGACGGTCGTGAGCACGGCGGTGACGACGGCGCCGGAGACCTCGGAACACGCCCGGTAAACGACCTCCAAGCGGTTTTCATGGGGAGGAGCGTCGTCGAGGTGTCGGAGAATGTTTTCAATCAACACCACCCCCATGTCCACGATCGTGCCGATGGCGATGGCGATGCCCGAAAGCGCCACAACATTGGCGTCGACCTTGAACAGTTTCATGCCAATGAACGCGAAGAGAACCGCAAGGGGCAGCACCCCGGAAATGAGGGCGGCACTGCGCAGATGAAGCAGCATGAGCACCACCACAATAATGGTCACTAGGATCTGTTGCCGCACCGCATCTTCGAGGGTGCCGAGCGTTTCGTTGATCAACTTAGCGCGATCATAGAAAGGCACGATTTCCACTTGGCTGACGGTGCCATCGGCGAGGGTTTTCTTGGGTAAGCCCGGCGAGATTTCGGCAATCTTTGCTTTGATCCCTTTGATGACGGCCAGCGGATTTTCTCCGTAACGCGCGACGACAACTCCCCCCACGGCCTCCGCTCCAGCCTTGTCGAGGGCACCGCGACGCAGCGCGGGCCCAAACTCGATTTCGGCGATTTGCCCTAGGGTAATGGGCACGTTGTCGCGGGAGGTGATGACAGTCTTGCGCAGGTCATCGAGGCTTTCAATAAAGCCAAGTCCCCGGATGACATATTCGACCGCGTTGATCTCGATAGTGCGGGCGCCGACGTCGAGATTGCTACCGCGCACCGCGTCAAAGACTTCGTGAAGGGGAATGCCGTAGGTGCGCAAGGCATCGGGATCGACATCGATTTGGTATTCCTTGACGTAACCGCCGATGGACGCGACCTCGGCCACTCCATCCACGCCCTGTAGCGCGTAGCGCACATACCAGTCCTGCGCGCTGCGAAGCTCCTGGGGATCCCAACCGCCCGAAGGCGAGCCGTCAGGTCCCATGCCCTCCAGCGTATACCAGAAAATTTGTCCGAGAGCGGTGGCGTCGGGACCGAGCTGCGGGACGGCCCCATCGGGCAGGGTGCCGGAAGGCAAGCTATTGAGTTTTTCGAGAATACGACTGCGCGTCCAATAGAACTCCGCTTCCTCCTTGAAGATGATGTAGATCGAGGAAAACCCGAACATCGAGTAGCTGCGGATTGTTTTTACCTGCGGGAGTCCGAGCAGCGCGGTGGTGAGTGGATAGCTGATCTGGTCCTCAATGTCCTGGGGCGAGCGTCCCATCCATGGGGTGAAGACGATTTGTTGATTTTCACCAATGTCGGGAATGGCGTCGACCGGCACGGGGTCCCGCGGCAACGAATCGATTTCCCAGTCGAAGGGCGCGACCATGACGCCCCACAGGATCAACAACCCGGTGAACAGAACGACCACGAGCTTGTTTTCGAGGCAGAAACGGATGACCCGATTGATCGGGTTAGTGGGTTTGTCAGTGGGCATGGTTGGGGGTTTCCGCTGCGGTGCTGGGGATACTCTCGGTCACTTCTCCACACGTGAGCATCATTGCGCCAAAATAGGGATTGCGCAGGGGCTCTTGAGCCTGGAGCCAATCGGCGCCCGCTCCGTCCTGAGCCATGGGGCAATGCATCACCAACATATCGTGATCCAGGGCGCCCGGCATCGCTTGGGCCGCGGCAACGAAGGCTTGGGATAACTTGCCAAAATGAGACGCCCGGAAATTGGCCAACGAATCATCTCCCAGCATGGCGTGCAGGAGGTCGGGCAGCGCACCGTCATGTCCGGTGTAGCTCATCATCGACTTTGCCGCGGTTTTGGCTGCATCGAGATCGTCGCTGGCCAGCGCGGCCTGCATCTCGAGATAGGATTGGATGAAGGTGGGTAATTCATCGCGCGAAATCTCGATCTCTCCCGGATGATTGTGACCGGCGTGCGGATCAGCCGCTGCGTCCGGAGGGTTGGCGCCACCGTGATTGTGACCGGGGACGGGCCCGCCCCCACTCGGATTCATCATGCTCGGCTTGGCCAGAATTTGGAGAGAACTATCAATCTTAAAGGCACCGTGAGACACCACCCGCTCGCCGGCCTCAAGTCCGGATTTAACGATGAAATTATCCCCGGCGCGTAATCCGAGAACGATCTCGCGACCCTCGAAACTGGGACGGTCGGACTCCGGATTCTCCACATAAACCACGGCGCGTTTTCCGGTGCGTAAGACCGCCGATGTGGGGACAATCAAAGGCGGTTCCGTCGACATTGAATCGACGAAGCCCAATTGTTCAGCCGGAACGAGATCCATGCCGCAAACATCACACTGGCCAGGCTCATCCTTGACGATTTCCGGGTGCATGGGGCTGATCCATTTGCCCGCAAATTTCGACATGTAGACCTTCCCCGCGTCGGCCAAACGCACTTGCACTTGGCCGCGAGCGAACATGCCGGGTTTCAGTCGCCCATCACTGTTGGCCACATTGACCCGAGCGGCGATGGTTCGGGTCTTGCGGTCAACCTCCGGGGCGATGAAGGCAATTCTGCCGGTAAAGGTCTCCCCGGGAAACGACTCCACGGTGAACGAGACATCCTGTCCATAGCGTAGCCACGCCAAGTCTGATTCGTAGGCTTCGAGGTGCAGCCAAAGCCTCGATAAATCCACGATACGAAACAGGGGCTCACCGGTTTCTACGTAGTCACCTTCGTTAATGTTTTTGGCTACGACCACTCCGCCAATCGGAGAGCGCAATTCAAAGTCATCCTGCGGTTCCCCCTGCTTGAGAATCTCATCAATTTGATCGGGCAGCAGATCCCAAAGCCGGAGTTTTTCGCGGGCGGCGCGGGTAATCGAACTGTTCGGATCGATCCGGTGGGACGTGATCAATTCACGTTGGGCAGAGAGTAGTTCCGGACTATAGACTCGAGCTAGATGCTCACCGGCCTCGATTCCGACGCCCGTGTAGTTCACAAAAAGTTCGTCTACGCGGGCCGGGAACCTCGCCGTGAGCGACTTCATCCGAGTCTCGTCGTAGTCAAGTTTCCCCACCAGGCGGATGGTGGCGACGGGGAATTCCCGACGAACTTCGGTCGTCTCAATTGCCGCCAATGCTCGCGAACTTTCACTCATGGAGAGCGTTCGAGGGCCATCGTCCGCCCCGGAGTTGTCAACGAGTTCGATCAGGTCCATGCCACATATCGGACACTTTCCCGGATCTGGTTGTTGGATTTGCGGGTGCATCGAGCACGTCCAGATTTCCGCCTTTTTTTCGGTGAGGAGGGCGGAACCGGATGCTGTGGCATGATCATGCTCGGCATGACCGTCGTCATTCCCGCCAAAAAACAAACGACCGAGGAGGATGCCGATGATGAGGGCGCCCGCCGGAACTGCGACAAAGACAATCTTGCGTTGCATAAAATGGTGAAACCGAGGGCTGAGGTTTAGATAGGCCGGTTGGCTAGGCTTTGGAGGGTGACGCGTTGCTGGGCAGCGTCGGAGTGGGCGCGCCAGAGTTGCAGTTCGAGATCGAGTTGGGAGCGCTCGCTGTCGATGAGCTCCAGCAAGGTCGCGCGATTACCTTGATAATCACTGCTCGTGTTTTCTACGGCTTGGCGGGCGAGAGGGAGCAACTCGTCTTGGTAGAGACGCACGCGACGCGTGGCGTCGTCCAAGATCGAGAGGGAGGAGAGCGTGTCGGCTCGCAGTTGGTTGCGTCGGTCGGCGAGTTCGTTTTCCGAGGCACGCCGATTGGCGGTGGCCTCGCGACGGGCAGAGGTCGTGCGGCTGTTCCACATCGGGATATTTACCGCGAGCGTGACGCCCCAGGGGTCACGACCGGCGTCGGGGGTGGTCGGGTTAACGGTCGGCGAGCCAATTTGGATGTAAGTGACGCCGAGCGTGAAATCCGGGCGAGTCTCCAAGCGGGCGAGTTCCGCCCGGGCACCGGCACTCGCGACCTTACGCTCCAGCATGAGGAGCTCGGGATTCCCCATTTCCACCGCTGCAAGCAGGGCATCGCGACGGGTTGGACCCACCACGCCCGCGCTTTCGGAGGGGGTCCAGTCAGGCCAAGGCAACACCTCAGCGATTGGCAGGGCCATCAACGCGGTCAGTTGGGCGGAGAGTTGGGTGCGTTGCTGTTGGAGGGTTTGCCAGCGGTCGCGGAGTTTGCCGATCTCGACCTGGAGACGTAGCAGGTTATTGAGACTGCCACCGGTGCGGGCCCGTTCCTCAACGATGGGCGCGAGTTGCTCCAAGAGAGCGAGATTTTGGGTGGTGAGTTCGATGGCCTTGCCGAGATAACCGTAGTCGTAGAAGGCCGTGCCTACCCGACGAGCGAGCATGAGTTGGCGGGCTGCAAAAGCGTAGTGGATGGCTTCGGCTTCAGCGCTGGCGATATCGCGGCGCCCGGACAATCGTCCAAACCATGGGACGCGTTGGCCGAGCATGAGAATGTTATCCTGCGGGCCGGTTCGGGTCTGCACCGATTCGACAAAATGAGTAATCTGCAACGTCGGGTCCGGCAATGCCGCGGCCTGAGGGATGCGTTCACGCGCGGCCTCATAGCGATTGGCGTAGGCCTGCAGATCAGGATTGGCCGTTTGCGACCGCGTCAAATAGTCCGCCAGCGTGAGGGGAATATCGGGCGATTGAGCCCAAAGCCCGACCGTAGTTGGGGCGACGACGGCCGTCGCGAAAAAGAGGAGGAACGGGAAGCGCATCGGCGAAAACAAAGAGGAAGAGCGGATTACCCCGCTTCAGGGGCGGGGACTTTGCAGGTGTCTCCGGCGCAACAGGCCCTGGCGGTCTCGGTTGCCGCAGCGCTAGGACCGAGGTCGGGGGGGGCGATTTTTGCGAGGTATTTGGCGGGATCTGCTTTGAACGATGAGATGCACATCTTACAGCAGAATTGCACTTCGCGGTCGGGTTGTCCTGCGACTTGGTGGCTGTAATGAACGATGTCGCCCATCTCGCCGAGTTTCTCATCGGAGACGACGCAGGTTTTTAATGGATAGATCTCGGCTGATTTAGCGCCGTGATGGTCGGCGAACGCGGAGGCGCCGAGGAGTAGGGTGAGAGTGCAGAGGGAGACGAACTTAGTCATGTGAGGGGTGATACGCACGGGCGGTGATTACCCCTCGGATTATTTTTGGACGGTGTATTCCATTTCGCGGATAGTCCGTTGGGCGGCCTCGGGTCCGACAAGTCGGTCGATGAGGTGAAGGGCGGCATCAATGCCCGCACTGATGCCCGCGGCGGTGACGAACTTACCGTTGTCGTGAAAGCGTTTGGTGGGATCGACGGTGGATCGCGGCGCCAGGTCGGTGAGCATATCGATTGCGGTGTGGTGGGTCGTGATGGTCAATCCGTCGAGGAGGCCGGCCTTCGCGAGGACGAGAGATCCGGTGCAAATCGAGAGCACGAGTTCGGCGGCCTCGGCACGTTGCTGCACCCATTTAAGGACCTGGGGCTGCGAGAGGAGATCACGGGATCCGCGGCCGCCGGGCATGATGAGAATCTCGCAAGGCGGACATGATTCGAGGGTGTGATCGGGGACGACGGTGAGTCCGTTGCGGGCGCGAACGGGGCCCGGGGCGGGGGCAACGATCTTGAGATCAAAAAGGGCGCCGCCGTTCAGTTCATTGGTAACGGAGAACACCTCAAAAGGGCCGGCGAAATCAAGGACCTCAACGTCGGGAAATAGGAGCAGCGCAATGCGTTTAGGCATGGCTTTTACTCACGAGCGCGAGGGATCGCGTCAATCGGGGAGTAGGCCGCGGATGACTTTGGCCAATTCGCTCAGCGGGGTGGTCTTGGGTACATAGGCACTTACCTTGGCCTTGATCCGTTGCTCGACGACTTTGGAGTCAAACAGCATGCCGGTGAGCAGGATCACCGGAACGTTGGGTAAGGTTTCTTTGAATTTCTCGATGAACTCGAGTCCATCGGATTCTTCGAGTTGGAGATCGGTAATGATCAGGTCGGGTGGATCGGTGGCGACGACGTGAAGCGCTTCGGCTCCGGTGCTCACGCAGGTGACCCGAAGTTTGAGGACGGACAGGAATTCGGTGAGAAGTTCGCGGATGATGGCCTCGTCGTCGATGGCTAGGATGTGTTTGGGCACGATGGAAAGAATTTGAGGTTATGAAAATTAAGTGACGGGGGCGGTCTCAAGATAGAGGGTCATCACGCCACCGACAACGAGGTCGCGGTCGCGGAGCGGAAAGAGGTTCAGATGAATCGGTTGTTTGGGTCGACCCGGGACGATGAGATTTGCCGGACAGTTTCGCAGATCGAACCCGAATCGCAACGCGTTGGCCAAGGGGTTGGTGTCGCGGTGTTCGGGTGATAGTTCGATGAAGGAGTCGATGGGGTGATCGACGAGCTGCACGCTGTCGCGCTGGGTGGCGAGTAAAGTGGCGGGATTGATTCGTGATACTTTCAGGGCTTTGGTGATAACGAGGATTGGTTCACTGAGGGAATTGATGATGAGTCCGTCGTAGCGGAGTTGGTGTTCCAGGGCTTGGTTGGACCAGCGAGATTCGAGGTTCTGGGCCTGAAGGTCTTGGTTGGAGGTTTGGAGTTCGGCCGTGCGCTCCTTTACTTTGGTTTCGAGTTGTTCGTTGGATTGAGCCAGGAGTTGGTTAGCGAGGCGGCGGGCCGCTAAATTGTCGCGAATAAACCAAGAAGTGCCCGCCAGAATAAGGAGGGTGAAAAAGGCGCCCAAATAGACGGTATTGCGGGCGAGTTGATCTTGCTCAAATGCGGTTTTGTCGCGCGCGGTGAGAAGGCGAGTTTGGCGCGTCTTGATGGTTTGGGAGGCTTGGCCGATGGCGATGGAAGCGAGGCCCTCGGCATCGGCGGTGATCAGGCGATCGATCGCGGTTTGATCCTCTTTTCGATGGGCGGCGATGAGGGTTCGGGCCCGGTCGGCTCGCTCGAGGAGGAGTTTCTCCAGCTGCTCAACCTCGCGGAGTTCCGTGGGGTCTTCCGCGGCGAGGGACTTGGCGACCGCAATGTGTTCGGCCAGTTCACCGAAGGCGCGACGGTAGTTGGTTTGGCTGCCGGAGTCGTTTGAAAGCAGGAAGGCGTTAGCGGCACCTTCGGCCTCGCGAAGGGCTCCGAGCGCCGAGTCGATCTCGGTGATGTAGGCGTGAGTATGGTTGACCCATGACGCAGCTCGAATGGCTCGGGTGGTATTGCCGAGAGCGACGATGACAATGCCGATCAGAATCGCAGCTAAGACTACGAAAAGGACAAGAAGGGTGCGAAATGTTTTATCCATCAGGGACGGGGGTTAAACGGAGAGAGGGGGATTATGTCGCGTTAGTCGACTTGGAAGCCGGAGTCGGCGGCAGAGGCTTTACGAGGCGCAGGGTCCAGGCTGGGGTCGGCGGTTCGAGCCACGGTAGCAGTGACGACCTTGTGCTCAGTCTCATAGGAAAAGACAAACTCGGATGCCGACGTCCAATTGGCGTTGAGGGAGCGAGCCACCTTTTCGGCGATCGTACGAAGGTCGGGGGAGGAACGAGCGACGGAGAAAAATACGTTACGATTGTTGAAATCGAGGTAAACGCCATCTTCGGTGATGAAGCAAACGGCGTGGGCGATCTGTCCGGCGAGGCGCACGTGAACGAGGCGGGTTTCATAGCCGTGGGCCGGCAGGATGTGATCGGCCAGCACCGCGTAGTCGTCACAGTCTCCGCGTTGCCGCATGAGGAACTTGTGGGCCGGTTGAATCTCCTTATGGAGCTCGAAGTCGAACAACTCGAAGAAACCGGCGAATTTCTTGGGGGTTAAATTTTTGGTGTGTTGCAACTCGCCTAAGGACACGGCTGACAAAGGAGAGGCTAACGTCAACAGGCCGAGTATGAGGCTAAACCAAAGCCCGTCCCAGATGTCGCGGACAGGCCAGGAGAACGTGCTAATGCGAGATGTGGTGGGGGAGTCAGACAGTGAAAGGAGTTTAACAAGTCTGGACCGTTTTTGGCAATAGGGTTTAGTCTGCAGTTGCGCTGAGGGCGGAACTCCGCCGGTGAGCGGGTATTCAGCTTTTAGGCTGATGACTGGCCAATTGTCCGAGAATCTCAAGCGCGTCCGCCATGGGCTGAGCCCAAGGGATGCGGCGGTTGGTACCCAGACATTGGCGGTTGTGCAGCCGAGAACTAAAAAAGACCCGGAGCGATAATGATTTTGGTCCGAGCGCGTCGCGGTAGAGCTGGACTGAATCGACGTTGGTGGGGAGTTTTAGCCAAAGGGAAAAACCGCCACGCGGCCGGCCGATTCAATTTGGTTCCGAGTGGGAAGTGTTGTACAATCCCAGTAGAAAAGCGCGGCAACTGCTCACGGTAGGCGAGCCGAATTGACCGCAAATTGTGATCGTAGCCTGCATCACGGAGAAAACTTGACACGGGTTTCGGGAGCACGATTGAGCGCCCGAGCGGGTTGGGGAGTTTGAGCCAGCGAAGTCTTCCCCGGTATCGACCCGGCACGCACCAGCCGATGCGGAGCGAGGGTGCGAGGGTCTTGCCAAACGAGCTACAGCGTGAAACTCGGCCACCGCCAGCCCATGCTTTGAGGGGCTTGGGGCGATGTTTGCTCCAATGGCGATCGCCGTAAATGTCGTCTTCGATAGCCGGAAGATCAAATTTCTGAAGGGGATGGTAGAGCTCGGCTTGGCGGGCTTCGAGCCTACGCGAGCCGAGGGGGGCGGGCTGGCGTCACCACGAGGGCAGCAAGCTCGCATTTTTCGCAGGCCTTTTGCAGCTCGGGTAGATTGATACCGTTGCGAGAGTCGGTCGGGATTTCGATCACCTTTAGACCCAGCGCGCTGATAATCTGGAGCACGCCAAAGTAGGCGGGGGATTCGATGGCGATGGTCTCGGCAGGTTTTGGGATGGCACGCAGGGAGAGATTGAGTGCCTCGGTTCCGTCAATGGTGATAACGATCTCATCGTGCGGAAGCGGGGTGTCGGTTTGCAGGTCGCGTCGGGCGATTTCGCGTGCGAGCGGAGGATACGACCGATTCATGGCGCAGCGGCCCAACAGGGCGGGATCGCCGCGACCGACGGCGCCGAGTATCCGGGCGAGTTTCTTGTTCAGGAACAGAGAACAGCGGGGGTAGGCGGCTCCGAACGGGACGTAGTCGGGATCGGTTGAGTAGGCCATAAAGTCGGCTGCGAGATCGGATAACCCGACAGCGGACGGTTGGGCCCTGGGGCGAGCGATCTGGGTCTTGGGCGCGCGGAGACCGGCTTGGGCACGGACGCCGGAACCGGATTGAGGCCGGGCTTCGATTAAACCACGGTTTTTAAGCACCGTGTAGGCTTGCACGAAAGTCGAGACACTCACCTGCACGTTGCAGCGACATGAGCCGCACAGAAGGAACACGGTGAACGGAACGAAGGGTGCCGGTTTCGATTGGAACCTGAACGGCATCGGCCGGACGATGATCAGGAGTAGGCGATGGGGCCCGGGGGGGGGGGAATGACATTCATGTGAGCTTAAAACTAAGGATGAACGGCCCAAGTGGGTAGCTACAGTGGTGGTGGGGGGCCGAGCAGCCCAGTTGTCATTTACCCGCTACTGATGCGATACAGGTCGTGGTTTAGTGGGTAGAAGTGCGTATATGGCGCTTGCGACGGCCCGATATGTGCGCTCACTCTTACGGCCTTAGTTATGGCTTCTACCGACTCCCCCACCGAAGAATCCCCCAGCGTTATCCTCATCGAGGATGAAACCGTATTTCGGCAACTCCTGCGACGAGCGTTGGTCAAAAGGAAGGGATGGAACAATGTAGCCGACTATTCAGACGGTATCACCGGCTTGCAGGCCTGTTTAGATAACCCGCCTGATTTGCTTTTGGTCGACCTGCATCTGCCGGGTAAGCACGGGCTCGAAATCGTGCGCGAATTGCGGCAAGTGCACCCCGGAGTCAGGACGATGGTGCTGACCGGGTTTGCGGAACCGAAGTTGCCTTCGCAGCTGATGGATTTGGGTGTAGCGGGGTTTGTCGATAAGACGGCACCGTTGGCCTATGTGCTGCAGGCGATCGATACGGTTATGGCTGGTGGGATGTTTTTTGCGTCGAATGTGCAAGCGGAAGCAAAACCTGCGAATGCGTCGCCGTTGCCGCCGGCGAGCACGGAACTTCCGTCCGTATTATCGGCCCGGGAACTTGAAGTCGCTCGGCTTGTGGCGGCGGGTAGGTCTTCGAAAGAAGTGGCTTCCGATTTGGACTTAAGCACGCGCACGGTGGAAAAACACCGCGCGAACATCATGGAAAAGCTCGGGGTGCGGGAAGTCGCGAGCTTGGTGCGCTGGGTGCTCGAGAACAATCTAGCTTAGGCAGAGAGAGCCGGTATGCTAGGGGCTCAAGTTAGAATTTTCCTCTGACGCTGACGGAAAAGAAGCCAGCGGATTCGCCCTTCAGTTTGAAGTTGCTATCGAAGTAGTCGAAATTGCGATCCACATTGGCGCCGGCAGAAAATTGTAGCTCTAGGGCAGGCGAGAGTTGGTGCACGAGATCAATCGCTACCCGGATTTCACGGTAGTCAATGAGAGTGCCGCGAACGCCCGGAGCGACGCGTTGTTCGACCCAGTAGCCGCCACCCTGAATCTGGACACCGCCGCGAATTTCCCAATTGGTCCCCAGTTTGTATCCAAAGCCCACCCACGGGTAGCCCACGTTGAAGCGCCACCCGGGGGCGAATCTCCAATCGACACCGACAATTGGAATGACCGGGTTTTGGTTGAAGAAGTCACCCATGATGCCGAAGGTCCAGGCGAGTTCAGGTTGAGTCGAGTAGCGGGCAAAGACGGAAATCGGGACGTTAATGGCATCACGGCTAACCTTGGACCCGTCGTGGTAGATACCGGGTTTCGTGGAAACAAAGACACTCCATTCCCGGTTGAGAGGTTTGAGGTAAGCGGCGGTGAGGGCCCAAGATTCGAGGGTGTCGGGCAGGGGGACTCCAGCCGATGCGGATATGTCGTGACGTTTAGTTTCTGCCCCGAGAAAAATTCGGGTGCCTTGCTCATCGTGGGCGAAAGAGTGGCTGACGCTGGCGGCCCAGGTGGTGACCGACGCGTCGCCGTTGAATGATTCAAAATCGGAGGAGCCGGCGGAATCGATCGTAAACGAAAAACTGTTGGCGAGTCCACTACCGGGAGTACTGCCACCGGGCTGGCCGTAGGCGGATGAGAGAGCGATGGCGACGGCGGCGAGGGGGCCTAAAATCGTGGTCGGTCGAAAGGTCATGCCAAATGGTGCGCGTCATGACATGGGGTGCAACTCGTGGTCGTCGATTTCTCAGACGAAAAGATTCCCCTCAACATAGCGCGACCCAGTTCAAGTCGACGCAGATATGATTCGAATTCGCCCCGAATGCCAGGAGCCTGCGGGAGCAATTAATGGCGCGTTTTTGCAGAGCAACAATGAGTGGAGAAATGCATTATGCGGCAGCCTTTCGGCATCCGGCGAAATCGAGTGAATGTTTAGGTCACTCATCGGAAGGGGCTTCCCCCGCTCTTTGCAGTCGAACTAGGTATTGGCATCCTCGCCCGGGGCTAACTCCCTTTGATTTGCCGGCAAATGATGCGGCAAAAAATAGTAGTAGTTCATCAGCCACCAACTCCGGGACGGTCGATACAATAAGATCGGCACCACGATCGCTCCTATCCCCGCAGCAATACTTGCGACGAATCCGGAAATCACCCCAAAGACGTTCAGCAACAACACGGGTAACAGATACAATGCCACGGTGACCCCGTAGTTGAGCGCCAACGCCCAGAGATAACCACCTTCGTCCCGCTCCCGCTCAATAGGCATGCCACACTGCGAACAATCGCGATTTACGCGGAAGCGTTTGTCCGCCTGAAAGAGGGTGCGACCTCCACAATTGGGGCACCGGCAAGCGAGTCCTCGAGCAACAATCTGACTACGGGTTACTTTCATAAAAACACCACTTTCACGGATACTTCCTCCAAATTAAACCTGAATTGCGCCTGAAGGCAGGCGGACTAAAACCGGTTAGCCAAAAGGCCAACTACGTAAGGTTTGTGCGGGGCTTGAATTGTCAAACCACCGGCTTCACTTGCTGAGGATCAAGGACTCACTCTGTCGCCTGCTATCCTCCCATGCTTTACTTTGGCTTTCTGCCAATCCATCGCTGCTAGCCGCAAGACCTTCGTGCGCGAGCCGAATTCGGCGGCGATTCGGTTTACCTCGTCATAGCAGACCTCGTAGAGTTGCTTTGTGAAGATAGGAAGGAGGATGAAGTCCTTGTATTTCGGCGCGTCCTTGGCCTGCGGATGGAGCAGGCAGCATCCGGGATTCTTGGAATTTGTCTTTCGAAGCAGCTCTGGCTTTCGGGGGCATGGATAGGAGCCTCACGAATCGGACTTGCTCGTCTTGGCCAAAAGCGGGCAGGGGCCGATTTCTGGTCGAATAATAGAAGATTTATAAATACCGTATGATGCCGATTATATGTCATATATGCACTAATTGCATTTCATATAGCTACTATGCACTCGTGCTCATCTTCTCTTGCTCTAGAGTCGAGGGCACTTGGGTTCAGAGCACCAACGGTGTCCGGGAAACCGCGAAACTGGAGACATGATTACCTCCAGTGGACAGCAGCAGACATTTCCTCGGCCCGCCCTAATCGGAGGGTTTTTTGTGGGCGAACGAAGGAGGGAAACTTAAGCGCGCCCAAACAAAAGCGCCTGCATTTGCTTAGCGATGTCCGGATTTTCTTAGAGCGCATCGACCAGCTGACTGTATTTCGTCGGAGATACCTCGTGTTCCCCCGGACGCACTAAAAACCGACTTCAATTTGAGGAAAGAGAGTTCATCGCTCGCGGTGCCGGCTGCGCCAAAGGGATTTCCGCTTTCATCTCATCGACGATTTCAAGCTTTCCTCCGTCCTTCCGAACCCCCGTGTCGAAGTAGTAACACCATGCCGCGATCACGAGAGTCGCGTATTCGATACTCCCCCCCGTTTAAGGTTTTTCGTAATCGTCGAAATCAGAAACTTAGGCAGATTCGAGGAGCTCTCCCGACAGATGCGAGCGAGGTTATCCTTATTATTCGGATTCCCAAAACGCTCGGGCAACGAATCTCCATAGGCTTCGGGATCGATGCCTGCGACAGGATTCAGCGCGGGATAGAGCTTCGTGGCGTGACCGGCGATAGAAACGCGTTCGCGGCGTTGTTCGCCGCGGAGGCCGCCGCCGCGGGCCGAGCGTGGCACGGCGGTGAGAGGATTTTTTTGTAATTGGTGAGTCCAATAGGGAATCAAGGTGCAGTGCGCCGAGCCGGCGACGGGTTCTTCGGGCACACCGAAATCTGGAGCGAAAAAGCGGGAGACGAAATCAGATTTCTGGCCGGACGCGCTGATGATGACGGCGGCCGTTTTAACGCCCTGAGGGCCGCGAAGTCGGGGGTGGCTTTGGCGAGGGTGGCCTCGTTTTTCAGCACGACCAGCCAGTCTCGGGAGCGGCCAATCCAAACGATATGCTCTTCCGTCAAACCGAGGGTGCCGAGTAGTCCGGTGGGGATTTGAGCGGGCGGAACTGGAGTGGCCGGGCGGCGCGGAAAATCGAGTGCGATTCGTTTTTCGGCAGCGCGCGACACCAAGAGGTCACCGGATAGGGTCTGAAAGGTAATCGTATTTTTTTCGAAGCCTAGTTCATGGAATAAAACGTGAGCGGCGGCTAAGGTGGTGTGTCCGCCAAGATCGATTTTCACCGCCGGAGTGAACCATCGCAGATGGAAAATTCCGGGAGAGACGGTCACGAAGAACGCGGTTTCAGCTAGGAGCTGTTTACTAATTCCGAGCCGAAATGAAAGCGGAGACGATATGAATCATGGCTAGGAGCTTGTCGGACTTAACCCCTCGAAGCGATCTATAGGCTCAAGGATGACTTCAAAGTTCGCCGCGAAGTGATTGGATTGAGACTGAGGCACCTCCGAGACCGTCTTATTGAGATTCGTTTCTAAGTCCGACAGGCTGCTAGAAAGGTGAAAGCGTGTTTCTCGTATCGAGTCGCGATACGGCGAAACTGCTTGAGTTTGTTGAAGAACCTTTCGACGCGATTCCGCTGTTTGTATTTAATTACATCATACGCAATGGGCTCAGTGCGGTTGGAGCGTGCAGGGATTACTGGCTCGATACCATCGAGGGATAGACGGGCGCGGA
>Ga0209491_10003301_pt1 | contig 26873 bp, 20 predicted proteins | sample BON02_FD_187213 | JGI IMG/M metagenome (GOLD analysis project Ga0209491, IMG submission 187213) | Freshwater microbial communities from Lake Bonney liftoff mats and glacier meltwater in Antarctica - BON-02 (SPAdes) (version 2) | ecosystem: Environmental > Aquatic > Freshwater > Ice > Glacier...
GGTGACGGCTTCCAGGTTTTCGATGGTGGCACACTTTCGGACTTGTGGCTCGGTCATCGCCGCCACGCGGAATGACGAACAAATATTTGCACCAAGACGGGCAAAATGCCGGAGTGTCATCCGCCAAATGGCAAAACGAGAGTGGTTTTTGCCCAGCGCGCGGGATAAGTTTTCCTTTGCCAGTCGCCGGTAGCCGGGCAGGATCATCCATGCAGCGATGCCGAGCGCAGATCCTAACGCAAAGCAGATGCTGATAGGCAGCAGGCGCAGCGTGGAAACCACGGCAAGCGCAATCCAATAGACAAATCGATCCATGAGTAGTGTTGAAACCCGTGACAGTAACGACAGGAAGATGCTAACGGGAAGCAATTCCGACGCCATCCTGCCGGGGCGGACTATTGGACTGCTGGGCGGTGGGCAACTCGGACGCATGTTTGCTCTGGAGGCCCGGCGTCTGGGGTATCGGGTGCATGTGTTCGATCCGGAACCAGGTTGTCCGGCAGGACAGGTCAGCGACCGCGAAGTTTCGGCGCTCTATTCCGACATCGCTGCCTTGGAGGATTTTGCCAGCAGCGTGGATGTCGTGACGTATGAATTTGAAAATATCCCGGTCAGCGCAATTGACGCGGTCGCTGCGATAACCCCGGTCGCTCCGCGGGGCGAGGTGCTGCACATCTGCCAGAACCGCGAACGGGAAAAAACATTTCTCAGGAACGCAGGAATCCCATGCGCAGATTTCCGCGTGGTGGATTCTGTGGAGTCGCTCACCGCGGCGCTCAAGGAGCTTGGCGGGGAGGGCGTGCTGAAAACGGCAGACTTTGGTTATGATGGTAAAGGGCAAGTCCGTATCCGCGTCGGCGATGATCCCGCACAGGCCTGGGCATCTCTCGACGCGCCGCGTGGTGTGCTGGAGGCATGGGTGCCATTTGCGATGGAGCTTTCTGTGGTCGCTGCCCGCGGATGGGATCATTCGGTGGCTGTTTTTCCTGTGGTGGAAAATATTCACACCAACCACATCCTCGACCTTTCGGTGATTCCCGCACGGGTTCCCGAGGCGTCCGCGCAGGAAGCCATTCAGATCGCCGGGCGCGTCATCAAGGCGCTTGATGTGGTCGGGTTATTGGCCGTCGAGTTTTTTCTCCTGCCCGATGGCCGGGTGATCGTAAACGAACTTGCTCCCCGCCCACACAATAGCGGGCATTTTTCCTTCGACGCATGTGTCACCAGCCAGTTCGAACAACAACTTCGTGCAGTCTGCGGACTGCCACTCGGCTCCGTTGAACTCCTCCGCCCGATCGCAATGAAAAACCTGCTCGGGGACATCTGGAATCAGGGGGAGCCGGATTGGGCCGCTTCGCTCGCCGATCCCGATATCAAGCTTCACCTATACGGAAAGCGCACTCCGCGTCCGGGCAGGAAGATGGGGCATTTGTGCGCGTTTGGCACATCCAACGAGGACGCGCTTGCGAAGGTTGAGGCGGCCGCGATCCGCCTGGGGCATTCCTAACTCAGAGCTCCCGCACCTCAATCCATGTCGACGCCGACTGCTTCGTTTCCGGATCTTCGGCAGTGATATGATGTCTGCCCGCTTTAAGCACGAAACCCTCGCCATCGGCGCCCGGCTGCAAGGTCTCGCAATGCCAGCGCACCGACCGGGCTCCGTTACTACGGAATGCGGCACGCTGTCGCTCGCGGGGTAAGTCAGGATCGAGATAAAAAATCGTCCCCCGATCCGGCGATAAAATGGCAAGCTTCCCGCTGCGAACCTCCGACGAGACAAGGCTTCCGAGCATGTTGTGCGGACTGGCAAGCCACTCGGCGTAATTGGATGATAGTCGGACTCCGCCGTCGGGTTGGAGCTCGTTCGCGGTCGCGTAGGCGGGCGGTAAAACGCATACTTCGGAAACTGCCGACGGTGAACCCTCCTCGACTTGCTTTCCAAGGAGCGGATGAATCCATACATCCTGCACGTCGTTGGGCCGTCTAAATGACGACGTTCCGAAGGTGTTATTGAGGTGACAGAGCATTTCATGCATTACCGGAGCCGCGCCGGTGACCCCTGTAATTTCGCGCATTGGGGACCCATCGGCATTTCCGACCCATACGGCCACCGTGAACTCGGGCGTAAACCCCACGGAGACATTATCGCGGTAATCGGAGCTGGTTCCTGTCTTGGTCGCAGCGGGAAATGGGAGGGCAAGGAAGGAGTTCAATCCGAAGGCCGATGCTCGGGCAGCATTGTCTGAAAGCATATCCGCAACGAGCCAAGCAGAAGAGGCAGCAAAAACGCGGCGACCGGATGTTTCCGATGATACTCCATCGCGCAGTAATCGCATCGGGCGGTGGATTCCAAGTCGGGCAATCGTCGCGTATGCACTGGCCAATTCAGTGAGTCGTGTCTCGCCGTTTCCGAGCGTGAGGCCCAGACCATAATGTTCCGCAGGATGACCGAGCGTGGAAATGTCGAGGTTGCGTAGGAGCCGGAGCAGTTGGTCCGGACCGCCTGCCATTTCGAGTGTGCGGATTGCTGCAATATTGAGCGAGTTTCCGAGGGCGAATCGCAGACTGACCGGGCCGAAAAACCGTCGGTTGTAGTTGTTTGGCCGATAGACACCGGTGGGCGTCGCGAACGAGGTCGCGACATCGGCAACGGTGGTTCCGGGGAATGCGCCGGACTCCATGGCGAGGATATATGCGAACGGCTTGATCGCTGACCCCGCGGATCTGGGCATCCATGCGCAGTTGACTTGGCCGGTTGCATCGTCGTGAGGTGCTCCTGCAACTGCCATTGCGAGGATGTCACCCGTCGGATTGTGTACTACAACAAGTGCCCCATTTCCGACGTTTTTATCCCGGAGCGCAGCCAGTTGGGAGGCCAGCATGCGTGTTGCAATATTCGTAAGCTCCAGGTCTAACGTAGTGCGGATTTCCCCTCCCGACACGGGCAGAAGCTGCGATCGGGTCAGCAGAAGATCCACAAAATGCGGTGCCTGATACACGTGACCCCGGGGCGCCAAGACGAGGTTCTCTTCGCAGGCGAGGGCGTGTTGCGTCGGAGAAATCGATTCTTCCGCCAGCATTCGATTTAGAATGTATTGCTGCCGTGCGCGGGCCCCGGTCGGATTGTCGTAGGGATTGAGTCGTGTCGGAGCATTTGGCAATGCGGCCAAAAATGCAGCCTCAGCGACGCTCAATGCAGCCGCAGGCTTGGCGAAATAATAGCGCGCGGCAGATTCTATTCCCTGCTGAAGGTCTCCAAATTCCAATCGGTTGAGGTATTCGGTCAGGATGCGTTGTTTGCCCCAATTTCTCTCAATGGCAATCGCAAGCCGGATCTCGTTTAGTTTTTGCCCCAGGGTGCGTTTTCCCGGACGGATGAGTTTGATCACCTGCTGCGATATCGTCGATGCCCCGGAGCGAAACTCCCCGTGCTGGACTGCCTGCGCAAGCGCCCGAAGCGATGCCCGGATGTCAATGCCTGCGTGCTGATAGAACCGCTTGTCTTCCGCCGCAAGGACGGCGGCGATGACGTGTGGCGGGAGTTGGTCTGCCGTCAGCGGGCGAGTGATCAATGTCTCATCGACCAAAAGCGCCCGAAGCGGAACTCCATGACGGTCAAAAAATTCCGCACTTGGCCGAATCGGGGTAATAAAGTCGGGCGGCACGGACGCGCTGCACAGCCAGATCACACCGCCTGCAATCAGCAGAGTTGCCGCGATGCAGGCGCGAAGGACCACTGGCTTACTTGGCAGCCGTGCTGGTGAGCGTTTCGATTTCACTGAGTCCAAAGCGTTCCGGACGATACATTTCTTCAGCCTTCGCAGCCGGCGCAATCGCTTTTCCTGCATTGCGGACGCGGGCGAGATATTGATAGGAATATGCTCCCGCCGGTAATCGATCCGAAAAGAACCGCACGCGGTCACTCAGAACCTCGCGGAAGTCCACGGGAGCAGACGTAGTGGCGTCAACGGCGGCGGTCTTGCTGACAAAATCCGGATTTATCGCTTCCAGAATGGCGGGCAGCGGGTCGTCAATGGCAACAAACGAGGCCGGCCGACTAGATTCCACACGCAGCGTCACCAGCACCCGATCACCCACCCGGAGGTCGTCAGCGGGCAGCAGAGTCCCATCAGGACTCACCTTTTGGTAGCTCCGAGAAACCGAGAATCCGCGATCCTGCTGCGGCTGAACGCCGAGCGGCGGATACACGACAAAGGTCGTCTGTCCAAACAACGTGCCCTTTTTCGGATTGGTCACGGCGAGCTTCGTCGGCTGCGTTTGTGAAGGAAATGGGAGAGTTGTTTCGATGAGCGGATCGGCTTTGGTCACTTGGAAACGTGTGACGTCGCTGCCGTTCGCTATTTCTCCGGAAACGGGCGTGCCCGCTTTGCTACCCGCAGCCTCGACGCCGGTGTAATAGGCCTCCATGGCAAGCAGGGCCCATGCGTTCGCCTGAGTGTTTCCCCACTGCCCATTGACCCGCTGTTGAAGGAGCTCAGCAACCAAGGGCGGGATCTGCTTCGACTGCGGGGTCAGAACCGACAGCGCAAGCAGATGCATTGCAGATGCGCGCGCTTGATTTCCAAACGTCGAGTATCCGGCTGCTGCGACCGACGGAGATTCGAGAAGGGTGGTTGCGGTTTCGATTGCCTTAGGGCCTCCAGACTGTGCCATCGCAAGCGCAAGGAGTGAGCGGGCCTCGCTCGGCAGTCTCCCCGCACTTGCCAAGAGTGCCTCGTGGTAAGCAGCCTCGGGTCGACCGTTTAGACTGAGTGAATACAGCACTAATGCCCGCTCGGTGAATGCATCAGGATCGGATTCGCGCACGGCTGTGCGAAGACTCTGACTCAAGAATTCCAATAATCCCGATCGTTCCGTTTCCGGAAAAGTAACATCGACACCGGGAAGCTTTGCCGCAGCAATGGCAGTCCATGCGCTGGCGAAAAGCGAGGGCTCTCTGCCTCCCGGCCAGAAGGTAATGCCGCCGGATTCCTGCTGCATCGATAGCAACCGGTCCAACCTCAACCGGACGTTTTTTCGGACTTCCTCGTCGGGTTTTGCGAATTCCGGGAGCACGGGTACTAGTCCGCGTGTAAGCCAAGGAATCATTGATGATACGGTTTGCTCCGCGCAGCCGAAGGGATACGTCTCAAGGTACGATGCGCCTTCGCCAATTCCAACCAAGCGTGTGTTTGCAACGGCCACCCGGACGGTTCCTGTGCCTTCACTCAACTGCGGATTGATTCCATCGAGCAGGTCGTTGGAGGATTTTGTGAGTGCCGGCAGGTAAGTCTCCCGGAGTTGCACCATGGGGGATCCCACGGCGATCGACACGGCGAGTGCATCGGAAAAAACTTCATTTCCAGCACGGAGTTCCGCGGTCCACTCGAACCGGGCGGTTCCCATGGTGTTGAATCGAACTGTCACATCCAGCGCGAGCGTCTGGCCATTTGCCACTGATATCACAGCCGGCATCGGATCGATTTGCTCAACGCCCGCAGGCAGTTCCAATTGCAGCGCGACGTCACCGTTAGCACCGGTCTGATTCCTTACAAGGACCCTCGCCACCAAGGTGTCGCCGTTGTGCGCAAACGACCCCAGACCCGAGAGCAACATGAGCGGCTTTGAGATCGTAATCGCAGACTCTGCCGAGCCGAAGCGCGTGATGCCCTCGGACGCGACAGCGACCAGTCGATACCGGGTGAGGGCGTCGGGCGCGGGAAATTCGACCCGAACGCGACCATCGGCTCCCGTTTTAAGGTCGGGAAGCCAGCAAATGGTCGCTGGCAGATCTTCTCGAAATTTAATTCCTGGCCCACCCAGTCCCCCTCCACCAATGAGATAGCCTTTGTTGAAAAAGCTGAGTTCAGAGGGATCTTCCGCGAGGAGAGATTCAAGCGTCAGTCCGGTGCGCACGCCGAGCGGGAGCGGTGCGCGAAACACCGTTAGCGGATCGGGGCGCTCGTAGCCGGTCAATGCCAGGACACCATCATCGACAGCGAAAAATGTGACCGATGCGTTCGGGACCGGTTTTCCGTTGATGTCCGTGACAACAATTTCCGCCGTGGCGGTTTGGCCCGGTGTCCATGAGGCTTTGGTAGGATCGATGCGGACGTCTAATGCATCCGACGGCTGGACCACGTTGAGATTGCATAATCCATACCGGAATTCCGGTGCCGGGAATTTGCGCCTGCTGCCCTCAGCGCCACGGATGGCGACGAGCGAGACAAAAATATTCGGAGCGTCCGCATCGGTGATTGGGATCTCGATGACTGGCGCGTTGCCTTCGAGCCGAATCGAAAATGTCCGGAGCACGGTATTTCCACGTTCAATGGAAACGATGGCATCGGCAGAAATCGGATTTTTGACGAGGATTCGGGCAGTGTCACCGGGTTGATACTCCGCTTTATCAGGAATGAGGTCGATCTGTGCAGGGTTGCGGTAATCCCAAACAGTCTCTCCGGGTCCAGCCACAAAAAAGGTCGTGTCTGACAAGACCTCTCGCCCGGCTGGGTCGGTGGCTGTGATTTGTAGAAGGTATTCTCCTGGTTTCGTGGGCGTAAATGGCAGGCCCTCCGCGTGAGCTGTATCCCATTTCTCTCCCAGAAATCGCGGAGTAACAGAATCTCCAGCGGCCTCGCTCACAAGGTCTCGCACTGCATCGGTTTGAAACGTGATCGCATTTCCAGCGCCTTTGACACGGACTACATCATTTCGGATGTGGAACCATTTCGCGGAAATCTTCACGGGCTGTTCTGTCGGCGCGCCATCCGGCTTCACCGCTGCCACGCGGACCTGCATCTCGGTGCCAACTTTGAGCACCTGACTTTCCGGAAGAGCGATTCCCAGATAAAAGTCAGATGCGTCTCGCGTGAATGTCTTGTCCGCGGTCACGGTTTGCTGATTGAGATCCGTCACTTCGACCGTCAGGCGGTTCTGCGTCGGAAACTGGCTCAAAGCGGGGAGTTCGAGCGGAATGTCAACGGTCTTGGTGTCATCCAATCTGCCCTCGCCACGCAACGTGAGCACCGAAGAGGCACCGGTTCGGGAGGGTAGGAACGTAAAGTTTTCAAATCCCTCTGGCGCGAAGTCCGCCCGGCTCGATTGCAACGTCCAGCGGATATCGGCATCCGCAATGGGAGCCCCAAAGAAATAGCTGCCTGAGACGACCGGGCGTGGCAACGGTGCACCGGCGGGGAATTGCTCCGGCATCTTGAGCTCCACGGCAAAGGCGTCAGGCTGATAGTCCGCTATGAGAAATGTCGTCTGTGCCTCAGCCTGCCACGACTGAAACTCCCCATCTCCCAGTTTAAATCGGATCTTATATTCACCGCGTCGGGCCGAGGCTGCGATAAAGTCTGCGGAAAACTCTCCGGCTTCATTAAGGACGATAGCCTGAGTTTCGATCACCTCATCGCGTGTTCCCACGAGAACCAATCGTCCCGGCAGGCCTGCCGCTGACTGGAGCATTCCATCGTCGATCCTGCGAATGATACCTTTCACATGCACGGTTTCCCCCGCGCGGTAGAGGGGACGGTCTGTAAATAGAATCCCCCGTGCCTCATCAACCGCGCGCTCATTCGGACTCCAAGGCAGATATGAAACTTGTACGCCAAATGCCCAGACGGGAAGTTCCCGCGCCTCCGCCCCCATGCGAATGACGAGAGCGTCGCTTTCAGACGTGACTGTCAGCCATGCCGGCTCGGTTTGAAAGCCGATCTGCATCTTTCCATCGATATCGGCGGTGGCGGTCGTGATTTTGGAGAATGCGGCATCGTGCAACAGCGCTTTTGCGCCAGCCATGGGTTTTCCGGATTGCAGCGAAAAAACCTGCAAGCTGAGACCGGCAGCAGACATTTTCCACAGGATTCCTAGGTCGGTGAGTTGCACAAGCGCCTGTGCGCCCGGATGACGTCCGCCGATCCCAGGGGAGGGGCTGCCATCCAGTGACAGAAAAACCGCGCCAGGATTGGTTGTGCCAAGGATCTTAGTCCAGTCCACATCGATAGCCCCGGCCTCATCTGGTACGAGCTTTCCAATATCCACGGGACTATCCGCCAATGTTTCTCCCGCTAGCGATTCCAAGGTTACCGGCTGATAAACTTCACCGGGGTTTTCTTCGTCCCAGTCCGATTTCTGGTAATTCGCGAAGGCTGCAAGCGCCTGGGGCAAATTTTCGGTGCTGACGCGCTTTGCGGTGACCTGCAGCGCGGCAAGATTCACGAACCGAACGGGAAACTCACGCCGTCCAAATCGAAGTTGCTCGCCCGTGATCTCGGGCAGATAAACGCGCGGAGCAACCGGACGGAATTGAAATACCACGTCGCGATCGCCCTCGTAAGCGAGCCCATCCGAGGATACCACGTCCTTGCCAATACGCAGCGTGTAGTCGCGAGCGAGTTTGAAGTCACCGCGGATAGTGAGCTGCTGCCAGTCCACGGAAAACGTAACTCCCTCGACCGGGGGATCGATGGTGAAGAATTTCGCCGCTGATTCAGTCGTGATATCCGGGGCGAGAGGCCGACTAAAACTCATGACTGCTGCAGTGCCGCTGTTGATATAATTCGTCGGGGTGGTGGTAAGGAGTCGGAGCGGCTGCACGGTGCCAAGGGGAATCAGGATGGGTTCCTTCGTTCGGTAGGCACTATTCGCAGAGGACAACCCTGCGGGGGCCGTCAGCTGCCATCCCATTCCCGGAGTGAGGGGAGAGGTGGGGGTGACAATCAATCGTGCGGGGAACTCGCGCTTTTCATCGGCTCCGTTTGTTGCGGTGGGACTGGACGCAAGCGATGAGCGTAATTCCCAGGTATCGTCCGCGGACTCGAGCGGGAAATATTCGTCGGATGTCGCATACCTGACACCCGCAGCCATCCGGTCACCATTTGTGTCTACAAAATGAAACAACTTCCGGGCGGAATCCAAGGACACCGGTGATTGAAATGCCAATCGCACCTCCGGCGAAGGTGAGACGTCCGATGCGTCCCAGACTCCGGATTGAATCGCCGTGGTTCCGAACGCGGGCGTGGTCACTACCGCCGAAAATGGCACATCCCACGGCTTCCCATCGGCGCGTTTGAGGTCGTCTCGCAGATGGGCTTTCCATTGACCATCGAGGGGCAGGGGGCCGGACGGCACGAATACGCCACTCCGTGTGCTCAGCCAAGTGAACGTTCCGGGAAGGTCCGGTGTGAATACGACGGGAGATTCTGTCGTCGGCCCGAGGCCGCTCGGCATTACCATTCCTTCGGAAAAACGAAATTCCAATGTGCTGTCGGGCTGGAGTTGGGATTCGCCGATGAGCTCAACAGGGGGTGCCGCAAAAGCCCGCGGCGACTGCAGGAATCCGCACGCTGCAATGAGCAGGAATGAACATACTGAGCGGCCGCTGATATTCATGGGTTTTTGGGGGGCGGGGCGGGCTTGGCAATACGCAGACCAACCAGGCGGGAAATCAACAGGACCAGCGTGAGTTGGCCCAATACCGCAAGCAATGTGCAGGCGCTGCGTGCGGTTTCATTGGCGGGTATGATGTCGCCATAGCCAACGGTCGTCAGCGTGACGAATGCGAAGTAGATCATCACGCCAGGATTGGATTCAAATGTTTTGCCGGTGTGTTCGGCGAGTTCTGAGGAGACGTAAAAGCTGCCCGGAGCTGATATTTCGATCAGGGCAAATATGAGCCCGCCAATAATGCCAAGGAGCAGGTAAACACAGATCGCACCAGCCAATGTTTCGCTGTTGACATTGCGCGAGGTAAGGATCTCTTTGACCAGAGCCACGACCGCAAAGGATAGGAAAACTGTCTGCGCAGCAAGGTGAACCTGAGCGAGATTCACGTGTGTAAAAAAGGCGCTTAGGAGCCCCAAGGACAAAACAATGATCGCCCCGATCAGCATCGGAATAAAGCGAAAGTGCACGTTCCGCCAAGCCGTCCAAGCAGTGACGATGGTGATAAGCAACATCTGTGGAGTGATCTCCATGGATCCCCGGAAAAATGCAAAGTGCGCCTGCAACAGTGGCGCAAGTGGCGCTGTCAACATCACCAGGAACAACGTTGTCAGCAATGCGAAATAGTTTGGTTTGAAGACGTGTTTTCGCATTGCTACAGGACCGCTTGAATTAAGTTTGGAGCTCGTCGCCGAGGCGGCCGCCGTTCACCAGATAGCGGGTCACATACTCGTGGACTGCGTGTTCCAATGTCGTCGTTGACGTTTCATATCCGGTCTCCCGCGCTTTTGAAATATCGGCACAGGTGTAGTATTGATACTGATCGCGGATCGACTCCGGCATGTCGATGAACTCAATCTCTGGTTCCCGGCCCAAAGCCCGAAAAATGGCACTCCCGAGGTCGATCCATGTGCGTGCGACGCCCGAGCCGACGTTGTATAATCCACCCGATTTTTTATTGTCCGCAAGATGGAGTGTCATCGCGACAGCATCCCGGACGTAGACGAAATCCCGCATTTGCTCGCCATCTCGATATTCAGCTTTGTAGCTCTTGAAGAGCTTGATTTTCCCCGTCTCGATGATCTGCTCGTATGCCTTGCAAACTAAACTGCGCATCTCGCCCTTGTGGTATTCGTTTGGACCGAAAACGTTAAAATATTTCACTCCGACGATCTGATCCAGATACCCGCAGCGCTGGGCATGGAGGTCAAAGAGTTGCTTGGAATACCCGTATAGGTTGAGTGGACGGAGCTGCGCAATGTCGGAAGTTTTGTCGTCCATTCCGCGTTCGCCGTCGCCATACGTCGCCGCCGAGGACGCATAAACAAAGCGTGTGCCTCGCGCCAGTGCCCACTCGGCAAGGGTTTGCGTGTACCGGTAATTATTTTTAATGAGGTAGTCGCCATCCGTCTCAGTGGTCGCCGAACATGCTCCGAGGTGAAAAATCGTGTCTACTTTACCAAAAAAATCCGGATCCCATTCCAGGCGCTCCAGCAACTCGTCCGCCTGGAGGTAATCGTGAAAGGCAAGTGGACTCAAGTTCCGCCATTTTCCGTCATGCCCCAATATATCGGATGCGATGATGCGGGACTGTCCGCGCTGGTTGAGCGCGTGAATTAATGCGCTGCCAATAAATCCCGCACCTCCGGTAACCAGCGTGACCGGCTGTGATTTTTTTACTTTTTTGGACATGGATAGTTACTTGCTGAGTTCCGAATCGGTGATCGTCTCAACGAAGAGCGCAGTGCCGTCTTTCCCGTGGATGCGGGTGGCGGTATCCATCAGAGCTTTCGCCTCCGACCGATCTCCGTGAAAGAGTGCCATCGCTGCATATGCAAAATACCACGCGGGCGCATCGGCTGGAAATCGAAACGTGCGCAACGTGATCTCAGCGGACACCGTGTCGTTGGACAAAATCTCGCACAGCATGCGTTTGAACCGGATTAAGGGCAGCGGACCGTGAACATTTTGCATGCGCTGGAAATGCGCGACTGCCGCCGGGTAGTCTTTTTTGAGGAAGAGTATTTCACCCATGTTGTAGTTTGCCTGAAAAAACTGCGGGTTTTCGGCAATCAGATCAGTGAGGATTCCCTCCGCCTCGTCGAAGCGATCTGTCTGAATCAGTGCTGCCGCCTTGGCATTGCGCGTGGTCGGATCACCCGGCGAAATCGCCTCTGCTTCGGCCAGGAGTCGCAGCGCTTCGGCGTATTGTTTGGTCTTGAGAAGCAACACGACTTTCTCCATGAGCGTCTCCGCGCGGCTCTCGGCAGAAAGCGCCGCAAGCGACTTGTCGGCGGGAGGTGCTGCCGTAAGCGGCGGCACGATGAGGCCGAAAACTGCGAGAACGATGGAAAGAGAGAGTGCGGATGGCATGGAGATCACGGCACCAAACACACTAAATCTCCGTGCCGTCCTGCGGCAACTCCCAACCGCGCTTCGCTGGAAGATTTGTTTAAGGCGGCTGGATGGCGGAGGAAAATCAGACAGAATTTACAGAATGATTAGAATGGAAATACTTTATTCGATTTACAGTCTCCGCCTGCCCTCCTGAAAAATCCTGCGCGTCCTGGCAAAAACGGATTGATTCATAAGCTCCTCCGGGTTGCCTTTCACCATGCTGATGTCGGCGTGGGTGAGATTTTTCGGTTCTACGCTATTTTCATTGTGTGAGAGCGATTCGGCAAAGCCATTGCCTCGTGTAGCCTGGAGTCTCATGGAGCCATCGTGAGGAAACGGACTTCAATTCGCACATTACATCGGAGAGGCAATGCGTGGCTCGTAGTCCCACCATCAAATGAACATGGTCGGAAACACCATCCACGGCCTCCGGCACGCCACCAAGGGTGCGTACAATACCACACATGAACGCATGTAGATCGCCATGCCACGCAGATGCAATGACCGGTGCATGATCCTTGGTTCCAAAAACCAGATGGTAATGCAGGCAGAGATGGGTCGATGGCAGGGTTGGGATTTTCCTCCGCCCCTGCCCAAGCGAGACGCTTACTGTATCGAATTCCGGTGGTTTGCACCCTGAGCTTTCTACACAACTTTTTGGGAATAATAGTAAAGGACGATTAGCCCAAGTTTCTTACGTAGTGGACTAATTTGATAAAACCGACCGAAAAACAAGTCATTTTGACCTCTATAATGACGTAAGTCGTTAATAACTAGCAAGGCCATCTCTGATGTAGTGCCTAATTCGTAAGCTCCGCCCTTGGTTTTCTTTTTTTCTTCGTGCCAAGGTGTGCGCCGATGTATTTCCGCACCAAATTTATCAAAGGCACAGCCCTTGTTCAGCTTGTCGAGTCCTACCGCAACGCCGAGGGGCTGCCGCGCCAGCGCATCGTCGGTTCCATCGGTGACGCCGCAATCCCCGATGTCGATAAAACTCGCATAGCCCGCGCCGCCTCCTGAGCACGCACAGCTTGGTCTCCACCTGGATGCCGCTCTCCGACGGGCGAACCGTCCACATCCGCAAAGCGAGCGTACCAGACCCCGAGCAGGTGCAAGTTTACAAAATCCTCGGCGTCGATTGGAAAAAAGCATTTCGCACCGTCAAATCAGTTTTCAATCCCTACCCGATTTTGTAGTGCCTTTGCGGCGACCCCCCAGGTTTTATGCGGGTTCCAAGCCTTCCGCAAGAAACTTGGGCTAGCTGTTCTGAGACTTCCCGAACCGCCGTCCCCTCTATAATTATCATCTTCGCCGCCTCTTTTTTGAACTCTGCGCTATACTGCTTCCTTTTCATTTTTAGATCCTCTCCTGAATAGAATCCCGTGTCCATTTTTCCCAGGCCAGATCACCTACCGCCATGCAGTCTTCTGACCAAGAAGTTGGCGGGAAAATCGAGACCATTTTCAAGCATCATCGCCGTCGCTATGGTTACCGCAGAATCAAAGACGAGCTTTCCGACCATGGCATCGTCTGCGCCCCCTGCCGCGTCCGCAGAATCATGCATGAGCGTGGCCTCAAAGCTCTCCAGCCCAAGACCTACATCCCGAGGACCAGCGATGGCAGGGCCGACAAACCATCTCCCAATCTCCTACTTGACCAACCCCTTCCCTGCAAACTCAACGAGGTATGGGCCGGCGACATCACCTTCATTCCCACCACCTCCGGCTGGATCTATCTGGCTGTCGTCATAGACCTCTGCTCACGCAAGGTCGTCGGCTGGGCTCTGGCCGACAACCTACGCACCGAACTCGTCAGTAACGCCCCTCAAACAAGCTCTCAGCTCACGCCACACGGCCGCAGGCATCATCTTCCATAGCGACCGCGGCAGCCAATACGGAAGCGCTGCCTGCCGCCAAATCCTCAACCATGCCGGAATTCGCCAAAGCATGTCCGCACGGGCCAACCCCTATCACAACGCTCGGAGTGCGTCTTTCATAGGAACACTCAAAACCGAAATCCTCCAGGGCGGCTGTTTCATCGACTCCAACGACGCTCGCACCGAAATCTTCGATCACATCAATTCCTACTACAACCAGCACCGCAAACACTCTGCCCTTAACTACCAAACCCCGGCCCAATTTGAGGCCAATATTCACTCTCTTAACTCAAACAAATTTGGTCCAGAAATCCGTTGCACCTCACATAGCCTAGACCCTCCAAGTTCTTTTTGATGGCATTCTTGGCTCGAAGCCAAGAACCCTCACCCAGCCTCTCCCAGTGGGAGAGGAGTTTTGCGATTCGTGTTATTCGGGCCTTTATCATTGGAAACCGAGTCCTTTGAGATTGGCGCGAATTGCAGACTCCAGTTTCGCGGACTCGGCGAACTGGGCGTGCAGTTCGGCGACGAGGCGCGGCATCTTTTCCGCGGTGGTTTTATTCATTTTCGGCATCCTCGGTGCGGGCTTTTCCGGCAAGCTCAGCCTCAATCTCGGCGACGGTGGGCAGGCTGCCTTGGAACTCGGGTGGGAGCGTCTCGGTGATTTGCGTTTTCCAGTCGGCGACGGCGATGGATTGCTCCAGGCCGCTGAGGGCATACTCCACGACGAGCTTGTTTTTCCCTTTGCATAGCAGCAGGCCGATGGTGGGCTGGTCGTCGGGGTGGCGGAGGAGGTCGTCTACGGCGGCGCGGTAGAGATTGATCTGACCGACATCCCCGGGGACGAAGGCGCGGGCTTTCAGCTCCAAGACGACGTAGCGACGAAGCTTGAGGTGATAGAACAGGAGATCGAGGTAGAAGTCATCATCGCCCACCTCCAAATGGACCTGCCGCCCGACGAAGGCGAAGCCTGCGCCCAGCTCGATGAGGAATTGTTGGATGTGATCGACGAGGTCCTGCTCCACCTCGGCCTCGCGCCGGGAATCGGCGGTGCCGAGGAAGTCGAAGAGGTAGGGGTCCTTGAAGATTTGTGCGACTAGGTCGGACTCCGCCGGAGGCATGGTGAGGGCGAAGTTATTTTGAGCCTTGCCCGAGCGGAGATGGAGCTGGTTTTGAATTTGCAGCTCCAAGATGCTGCGGCTCCAGCCGTGGGTAAGCGTCTGCTGAATATAAAAGTCCCGGGCGGCAGGGTCTTTGACCATCTGGAGCAGCCGGATAACCTGGCCCCAGGGCAATTGCGAAACAGCTTGTTTCGCAATTTGGCCTTCTGGGAATGCTGCGGCAAAGAGCTTCATGGAGAGCAGATTGCGAGTGGAGAGGCCGCGCATATCTGGGAAGGCGTCGCGGAGGTCGGCAGCGAGGCGGTCGATGACTTTGGCTCCCCAAGTGGCTTCCTGCTGGCGGTGGAGGATGATTTTTCCGGTGCGCCAGTAGGCTTCCAGCACGATGGGATTGGCCGCGAGCACGGCACGGACGCGGGCGCTGCGCAGGTGGGTCTTGATCTCCTGGAGCGTGGCGGCGTAGCTCTCCGGAAGGCCGGCCAACGCCGGGGCTGCAGTGAAACGGGCATCTTCCCGGGTACGCCCACGGGAAAGGCGGTTCTCGGGCTTGGGCTGGTCTTTGGCGGGCTTTTTAGCGGCCATAGCCTAAGCCCTCCAGGTTGCGGTTGATTTGGGCTTCGAGTTTCGCCGACTCGGCGAACTGGGCGCGGGAGAAGAGTGAAGGGTGAAATAGGAAGAGTGAAATCATGACTTCGTTTCCCTTGAGCGCTTTACGATCGTCGTCAAAATCGCGATGAGTTGGTTGGACTCGTCGGTGATGTCGGTGAGCTTTTCCGCGGGCACAACGTCGGCGGCTGCAAGGAGGCGTAGCCAGTAGTTGGTCTCTCGGGCCTCTTTGTTCGCAATCGACATCTTGGCGATGAAGTCCGGCTTGCTGTGGCTGCCGTGAGCCTCCTCGACATTTGCGCCAACAGATGTGCCTGAGCGAAGAAGCTGGTTTGCGAGCGTTCGCGAGACGCCAGGAGACTCCTCCAGAGCCGGCAAAGCCTGACGACCCGAGTGGCAAACTCGAACGTGCGCTCTTTGATGTCTCGTTGCTCAATCATTTCCAATTTCACTCTTCACTCTTCGAGACAATGCCCGCTAAGTTGGCGCGGATCTGCGCCTCCAATTTGGCCGACTCCTTAAACTGCCCTTCCAATTCGGAGATGAGCCGGGGCATTTTCTCGTCAAAGGGTTCGCCGTCGTCTTCGACTTCCTCGGCACCGACGTACCGGCCGGGCGTTAGGACGTGGCCGTGCGCGGCGACCTCCGCCGTCGTCACAGACCGGCAAAAGCCAGCGACGTCGGAATAGTGAAGAGTGAAATTGGAAGAGTGAGATTCGGAGCCCGCCTTCATTTCACTTTTCACCATTCGCTTTTCACTCTTCCACGCATGGTAGGTCTCCACGATCTTAGCGACGTCGGCGTCGGTCAGCTCGCGGTGGACGCGGTCGATGAGGGTGCCGAGTTTGCGGGCGTCGATGAAGAGGGTTTGTTTTCGACGGTCTCTAAAGTTCCGTTTGGCATCGGCGGCTTTGCTTTTCACCAAAAACCAGAGGCACACGGGGATCTGCGTGCTGTAGAAGAGCTGGCCGGGGAGGGCGACCATGCAGTCCACGAGGTCGGCATCGATGAGTTTTTGCCGGATGTCGCCTTCGCCGGACTGGTTGGAGGACATGCTGCCATTGGCGAGGACGTAGTCAGCGCGGAGGTCGGGATGAAGGTCGCGGCGGAAGGTGTTGGCGTTCTCAGGGCCGAAGTCGGCCTCGATGCCGCGCAGGGCCAGGTTCATGATGGCGAGGCGGCGCGTGGTGGGGTTGCTCTCCTGGCCGTAGATCGAAATGTCGCCGAGCTGGCCGCCGTGGGATTCGACGAATTTTTCCGACTGCACGAACATGCCGCCGGAGCCGCAGGCGGGGTCGTAGATGCGACCTTTGTAGGGGGCGAGCATCTCGACAAGGAGGCGCACGATGCAGGAAGGGGTGTAGAACTGGCCGCCGTTCTTGCCCTCGGCGGATGCAAATTGCGTGAGGAAATACTCAAAGACTCTCCCCAGCAAATCCTTCGAGCGGCTCGCGACATTGGCCAGTTGGATGCTGCCGATCAAATCGATCAATTCGCCGAGGCGGTGTTTATCCTTCGCTGCGCTCAGGCTCTGCGACATGGCTTCGCGTGGTCGGATAGCGCTACCGCGCTGGGCAGTGTCGAGGTCGGCCCGTCCGTAATTCTTGTTCAAAGCCCCTTTCAAACGCGGGTTGTCGCGTTCGAGGGCGACCATGGCGTCGTCCACGTCCTTGCCGATGCTCGGGAGCTTGGCGCAGGACTGGAGCTGCGGCCATCGAGCATCCACCGGCACCCAAAAGACATTGGCGGCGAGGTATTGCTTCGCGCTGCCGCGCTCACCCTTCGGGCTGCCTACGGCAGGCTGTCTCATTCCACTCGGCTCGTCTTTGTCCTCGGGGTTCGCGCCGGCGAAGTCTCCCTGACCGGCGACGAGCTTGGCGTGGTGCTCGTCGAAGGTGTCGGAAATGTATTTAAGGAAGATGAGGCCGAGGACGACGTGGTTGACGGACGCCTCTGCGTCCGCCCTGCGGGTTGCCTTCGGCAGTCTGTCTCGCTCCGCTCGGCTGTATTCCGCCGCATCCATGCTGTTTCTCAATTTATCCGCCGCCAACCACAGCTTCTGTTCGAAGCCAAGGTTGGCTGTCGATTCAGTCCTTGATGATTGATTGCGTGCCATAAGTTGGAGACTGGGAGGGATGATTGTCGGTGGCTTAACCTAAAATAAAGCCGGGATCAGAAGTGAACAGCGCAGGGCGTGCCAGATGCGGCAGAAAACGTTTTTGCCGCCGGACTCAGCCACGCAGGTTGCCGATCCGCCCCGGCAAGCGTCGGCGTGCTCCACAAAGCGATTCGCGGCGAGGGCGCGCTGCGACATAACCTATATTGTGGGGAGCCCTCGTCTGCCATTCCTGAATTGAAAATTAGGTTGGTCCATACATTCAATGCAAGGTGATTGCGCGTGGGTGACTATTAGCCTATTAGCGCTTGGCAGCGAGTGGGATTTACTGACTCAGGCATCCACGAAGGAGGACGGTGCTTTGGCATACTCCATGTCCGTGCAGCGTTCTCCGAAGATTGACATTTTGATACGCCGCTTGGGTTCCGTGTGTGCTTCGGTGGCGGGAAGCGTCACGAGGTGGTTGTCGTCCCGCATGTCGATGCAGTCGCGTGTGTCGCCGAGCGTGCATGGCAATACCACGTCCACTTGGCTAAGCACAGAGGGCCTGCGCTGGCTGATGGAATGTTTGTGTTTGTTCCGCGGCTCCGACGATGGTTTCCTGCCCTGTGATTTATCCGGGCTAAGGGTTGCTCCGGGTAGTTGGGCGCGAACTCACGGCCCAGCCAAATCGTCACCGCCACCAGAGCGAATCCGGCTTTGATCGGATCGATTGCTCCGTTCTTGGTTCGAGTCCCTTAGTTGAAAGATATGAGTCCATCGCGACCTATTGACAAATCGTTTCCGCCGGGGGCATCTTCGGCCTCTTGAGCGCAAAAATTTCCTTTCGGACCTTTCACCGTAATTTTGCCCCATGGCTGGGCATTCTTCTCGCCGTCACTGCTATCACAGGGCTGATTTATCGTTTCGGCCGGACTTGGTTCGGAATGCCCAACGAAACCGGATGGCAGGTTCTTGATATCCACTCGGGCGAATGGCTGGGAGAAATCGGCGGTGTTTTTTATGTCCTCGTCATCGGACTTGGTCTGATCGCCCTTATCGTCACCGGCCTTGTCAACCGCATGGGGTTCAAACCGGGCCGGTCACAAATCCGAAAGTTTCACCGGATCTTCGCCCTCGCGCTATGTCTTCCGCTCCTGATCTCGGCTACTACGGGGATGGCCTACAAAGCGGGTGAAACATGGTTTGGTATCAGCGATCAAACCCAGAATTTCCTCATGATGCTGCACGAGGGGGCTTGGCTTGGCCCCACGTTCAAACCTTTTTACATCCTCCTCGTCGGGCTCGGACTCCTCGCTGTCGTTGTGAGCGGATGGCGGATTGCCTGGCGAAAAAAAGCCTGAGGCCACGCTCCGCTGGCGGCGTGATCAGTTGGGGTGGGCGGCACGCGCTTTGAAGCTCGAAACTCAGCCGCAGTCAGGCATGCCTTTGCCTCGGAGCATGGGCGACCAAGTCTTTGGGCATCGGTGAAGAGAATTTCATCTCGTCACCCGTGCGCGGATGCGGGAACTGCAAAAATGTCGCGTGCAGCCCCAGCCGGCCAGCAGGATTTGTCTTCGCGCCGTATTTCTCATCGCCGATGATCGGGCATCCCTCCGCCGCGAGTTGCGCTCGCAACTGATGCCGCCGGCCGGTTTCGAGTTCAAGATGAACCAGAGACGCGCGCGCACTTGCCGATAGAACCCGGTAATGGGTAACCGCATGGCGCGTGAACTCCGAGGCATTAGTCACAACGACTCTGAACGGATTGCGTTCATCCAGATGGCATTCGAAGACCCCTTTTCCCTCGGGAAGCACGCCCTCCACAATGGCTTCGTAATGTTTTTCAACCTCACTCCAACCGCCTTGAAGCGACTCCTTGGCTTCAGAAGTTTTTGCGAACACCATCAACCCCGAAGTCTCCTTGTCGAGCCGATGAACGATCCAGACCCGCTCCCGAGCCTTCGGGTTCTTCCCGCGCAGGTATGCCGTCAGCAAAAAATAAGCCGTCCGTTCCTCCTCCGCCTGGCTCGCGATGCTCAAAAGCCCGGTGGGTTTGTCGATTACCACGATATCTCCATCCTCAAACCAAATCCGAATCCCGCCCGGTAACGAGGACCTTGGCGCCACAAAGTTTCCGGAGCGAATACTGACCGAGTCGCCTGGATGCAGTCTGTGATTGAATTGCGTGATCGGGCGGTCATTCACGAGCACGGCCTGATGCTTCAGCCAGCTCCGCACCTTTGACTTCTTCACCTCAGGCCACGCCGTGAAGAGAAAAGTCAGCAATTCGCTGGGAGAAGTAACTGGCTTCATAATAATCGCATCAGGCGGGGGTGAAAAAACAACATCGTTTCCGTATCATGCCACTCCACCTGAAAGGCGAAAGACGAAAGCGGCGATCCAACGCGAGACGCGTAACGTCCCGTTCCGAACCGCCTCTGGTTGCCAAGCGCTCCTCATGCGTTAGAGGCTGGGTGTGTAGTAATGTGGTATTCATATCCCTGCTCGCAGAGGAAGAGCTGGCGGTTCATGGCGAAATCCTGCTCCACGGTATCGTGGGAGACGAGCGAGTAGAAGTGAGCTTGGTTTTCTCCGGATTTCGGGCGCAGGATCCTCCCGAGACGCTGGGCTTCCTCCTGCCGGGAACCGAACATTCCGGAGACTTGGATGGCCACGGAGGCATCCGGCAGGTCGATGGAGAAGTTGGCGACTTTCGAGACAACTAGGGCGCGGAGTTTTCCCTGGCGGAAGTCCTCGAACAAGGTGTCGCGTCGCGCCTGCGGAGTGGAACCCTTGATGATCGGGAGGCCGAGTTCTTTCGCAAATCCGCTGATTTGCTCGATATACATGCCGATGATGAGCACGGGCTCGCCGGGATGGCGCTCGAGGAGCTGGCGCACGACGTTCAGCTTTTCCGGGTTCTCCGAGGCGATGCGGAATTTTTCCCGGGCCGGAGCGATCGCATAATCCATGCGGCGGGAAGCGGTCATCGGCAGCCGGATTTCGGTGCAGGTCGCGCGGGCGATCCATCCCTGTTTTTCCATTTCCTTCCACGGAACGTCGTATTTTTTCGGGCCTATGAGGGCAAAAACCTCATCTTCCTTTTTGTCTTCGCGAACAAGCGTGGCGGTGAGCCCGAGGCGGCGGCGGGCCTGTAGCGAGGCGGTAATCTGGAACACCGGAGCTGGTAGGAGATGGACTTCGTCATAAACGATAAGCCCCCAGTTCCTCTCGTCGAAAAGGCCGAAATGGGTAAACGGGGCATTCTTGTCCGAGCGGTGGGTGAGGATCTGGTAGGTGGCGATGGTGACCGGGCGCACTGCCCTCTCACTTCCCCCGTATTCCCCAATGGCATCTTCCGGTAGGTCGGTCTTGTCGAGGAGTTCGCGTTTCCATTGTCGCGCAGCACTCAGGCCGGTCACGAGGATGAGAGTGCTGGTTTGCAAAGTGGCCATACACGCCGCAGCGACGATCGTTTTTCCGGCTCCGCAGGGAAGGACGACAACCCCTGAGCCGCCGCGCTTGCCGCCACCGAGAAAGGCTCCCGCCGCGTCGTTCTGGTAGCGCCTCATCAAAAACGGCATACCGCTGCGCGTCGTCCCGCGCAGTGCCATAGGCAGAGTCTCCCCGGACGTGAAACCCGCAAGGTCTTCGACCGGATAGCCGAGTTTGATGAGTGCCTGCTTGAGTCGGCCTCGATGGACGGGAGCGATCGCGAACGTAGTGGTCCCGGTGCGCTCGGGCAAAAATTCTCCCAGCGTTTTCTGGCGCACGATCTCCTCGGCCAGCGCGGGATCGCGCGCGGTGAGCACGAGTTCGCTCTCGGTGCGCTCAAGCCGGAGCGCACCGTAGCGTCCAGCATAGTCGCGGATGCCCGCGCCGACGTGTTCTGGCAGGGGATATTTCGTGAATTTTTCGAGTGCGCAGAGGATGGAATCCGCGCTTTCTCCGATTGTGCAGGCGTTCCAGATCGAAAGTGGAGTGAGGCGATAGGTGTGGACGTGCTCGGGCGATTTGACGAGTTCCGCAAACCGGGCGAGGGCATCCCGCGCGTTCTCGTAAAGCGGATTGTCCACTTCCAGCAGGACGGTGTGGTCGCCCTGAACGATCAATGGATTTTGCGGGGAACTCATGGTATGCGGACTTTTTACATGACGCGGGGCATCTTGTCCCCGCAAATGAAATAGCTCCCTCAATCCGGGCACCAGATTTTTCTCCCAAAAAACAATCCATTTGCTATTCAGATACCGGAATGAAAGACCACCTTTTCTCCTTGAACGCCGATCCTGTGAAGGCGATCGCACGTCAGCTCGACTGCTTGGAGAAAGGAAAAACGAGCAAAGGTGACGTGGCGAATGCCGTAGAGCGAGCGGTGAAACTGCGTCCTCAGGAATTTCTCGCCGCCTTGACGGACGGTGAGCGAAATTATTTTGCTGAATGCGTTCATACCGAAGTCCCCTCGGATTGGATGTTCTCGGCGAAGTATGGATGCTCCGCACCCAAGACGACCGGCTACTGGGGTCACAACAAAAAACCGGGGCCGCTGCTGGCGGTGATCCAGCACGAGCGGGAGAGTCCACCCACCCTCGTGCCTGGCATCAGGGAGATTTACCAAAAATTTGTGGCCGCGCCCGCTCCTCCAACGGCATCGACCGTGGAAGCTCCGGCGGAGGCGTTTGGAGAACAGCCCGTCCATGTCTTCAGCGGGGAAGCCGAAGCACCCGCGCAACTCGCGCGCGTGCTCCGCCTTATCCAGTCTGGAAAAATCAAAGTCGCGGACAGCACAGGCCGTCCGACCGATGCCTCGGTGCGGGCACTGGCGGAGGTTCTCCTCCAGCCGGACTTCGACCTGGAAAAACCGGAGGAGTCTGGCATGCCATGGGAATCGGATGTCGCCGGGCCAGTGCGGGCGCACGCCTGGGGAGTGCTCGCGCAGCAGTGCGACTGGGCAAAAGCCAAGGCCGGCACACTCGCCCTCACGCCGGCCGGCAAGGCGATCCTGGAGAAATTCACCCCCGAACTCTACAGTGATGGAGTCTCCTCGTTTCTGGAGAACGAAAAGTTCGATGAACTCAACCGTGTGAACCACATCCGCGGACAGTCTGGCAAAGCGAAGCGGTGGATGACATCGCCCGCTGACAGAAAGGTGGCGTTCTCGGAGACCGTGGGAAATTGGCCCCTTGGGAAGTGGATGACATTCCAAGAGACGGTGCGGATCATTGCTGCATCCGGGGGAGAGCATGAAGTTCTTGCTTCCCGCGGGAGTCTTTACATTTGTGACGTGCAGTATGGATCGATTTGGGATTGCCGCGATTTGTCCATTCAGTTCTTCCGCGCGCTGACGATGGAGTCGCTTGCCACGCTTGGGCTGGTGGATATCGCATACGTTTACCCGCACAGCCTGTGGCCGGAGTTTTCGGATTCCTATGGCCGCGATGCCCATTCGTTTCTCGGGCGATACGACGGACTGCTCTATGCACGGCTCAATCCGCTCGGGGCCTGGTGCTTTGGGTTGGCGGATTCTTATTCCCTTCCCGAAATTAAAAAGACCGCCATTTTCCATATTCTTCCCAATCACGAACTCGTGGCCACCACCGCACCTGATACGTCGATCATCGCCTTTGTCGATTTGTTTGCGGTCCGGAAAAGCGATGCGGTATGGGGCTTCGACGCGGAGAAGACACTGGGCTTTATCGAAGGTGGTGGCAGCATGGAGGAATTGCGTGACTTTCTAATCGCCCGTTCCTCCGGGGGCATTCCGGACAACGTCGGAGTGTGGCTGGACGGCCTTTTGCGCAAATCCAGTTCCTGCCGTCGCGCCGAAAAGGCCGTTCTTTTTGAATGGTCGGAACCCGCTCAGGCGGCTCTCATGGCGAGCAGTTCGGAGACCTCTCGCCTGTGCCATCACGTGGGAGAAAACCGGATCGTCGTCCCTGCCGCGAAGCTCGCAGCATTCACGCGGGCTGCGAGAAAGATGGGATTTATCCTGCCGAGGGTTCCTGGGCCGAAAGCCTGATACCACGCCGCACCCGGCTCAGCGGGCACTTTTGTAGAACCCGGCTTTTTCGAGCCGGGTTTTATCCGGGCCTCTCAAAGGTCTCGTCACTTCCAGGCACGCGCCACCGAGGAGTTTTGTGGAGTGAGGCAGAAGCGCGTGGACATGGAGCGCGGCTTCGGGGGACGCGCAACGCAAAATCTCAACGTGCTCCTGAGAATACGTCTGCCGTGCCGCAGCCCACCCGGACAACTCGGCTAGCACATTTTGCGGGATGTCGAGATCGGCCGCTTTGCGGAGTGCGTCGGCGATTCGCTCGATTTCCACGCCGCGGTGCAGCGCGGTTTGCACCGACGCCTTTGTCAGCCGAAAAACTGTGCCGGTTCTGGAGCCCACGCGTTCGCAGAACGGCGCGAGTTTGGCTTCCGCACCGAGATTCGGGCCAAGGAAAACGATTTCGAAATTCGGCTGCACGACGACCCGTCCGGCGGCGGGTTCCGGGGCTAGTTCGAATGAGCGTTTCGCGCCGAGGAAATAGCGTCCAATGTCGGTGAGGGCCACGGAGATCTGTTCACCGGATTTGCCCAACCGGACCGCTCCGACCGGAACAAGCCGGGTTTCCAGAAAGGAACGCAGCTCGGCGAAAATTTCTGGCACCAAGGTCGCCCCATCCCGTTTTTTCCATGACCATCCGCCATAGTTGCCTGCGACCGGGATAAACACGAACCCGTCGTGTCCGACCGCATGAATGAGCGGGTTGTGATGTTCGCAAACGAATTCAAGAAATTCCTGCAGTGGCACGTGCGAACCGTCCTCCGGAAGTCGACAAAACGCGTTCGCGAGACTGTCCTCCAAGGCGAGGACATCGGATTGCTGAGCAGACACCTGGAATTTTCCCGCATACGAGCAGTAATTCCAACTTGAGTTGTGCCAGCCTTTTTTCCAGCGTCTGGCCATGAGGATATCGAGAATCGCGCGACATCGATCCCTCGCATCAAGCCTGAGCCAGCGCGCGCCTTCCGCACTCACCGATAATTCACTCTTCTTTTTTTTGGTCAGCAACCCAAATGAGACAGCGGCACCCACGACGATCTGCACTCGCTGGACTTCCTCGTAAAGCCCGTCGCAGACCCATGCGGGGACCGGAATGAGCGTGGCGTTGAGCTTTTTCGCTTTCGCGGCATAAATTTCGAGCATCCCCCCCGACTTGATGGGAAGAGGTTCCGCGCTGGCCGCGAGTAGCACCGCCAGCAAATCCTCAACGAGAAATGGATGCCCAAACGTCTCGCCAGGCTCTTTGCAGGGTGCGGGGGGGATGACTTCCATCCCCTGCGAGAGCATCTTCCGGCGAAGCGGCGGCCAAAGATCCGCAACAAGATCGCCGGAAATTTCGTCATAGCCGAGAACAATGAGCACGTGGTTCGTGAGCGAACGCAGGGCCTTGGCCAGGATGCCACCCCGATGGAACTTGGCGAGTTCGCTTGCAAGCGTGTGGAGTGAAACTGGCGCGTTCGATTCGGCAACCCGTGCAAGTAATAGGCGCGCACACTCCGTGACGTGCGGGCCAGTAAAAAAATTAAGCCTTTCCGAGGAGCCCTCCGATTCGATCCAGAGCTTCTCCCACTTCGCGCCGGACTCCTCGGGGCGGATTTCCAGAAATTCCCGCAGCCGTCGGAGCGAGTCGAAGCGCAAAGGATCAATAGTGAATTTCTGCGGCGAAGGGGAGTATGAGCTGTAATATCCCCGATGAAACTCGCGCCCGGCCGCCGGGCATAAAATATGCAGCCCCAAAAAATCCGCATGGGCTTTCGCATGGAATTCCGCGTTGAAAACCGGCCCTGCGGAACGGTAAATCTGCATTAACCGACAGACGACCAGCCAACCCTTGGAATCCATTTCCGGTGGCTTGTATTTCAAAACGTCCGGTCGCCGTTCGATCTTTTCTTCCTGATAAGGGGAACGCCGGTTGTTATTCGTATGGGTAATCAATGGGAGGCCGAGAATCGCAGCTTTGTCTGTCGCGGATAACTCCCGCCAATCATCTCCCAGATCGATCCAGTAGCGCCAATACTCCTCGGTAACTGGCGAGGTAACTTCAGTCATAAGAATTTCGTAATATTTTGCAGAGCACGGTCGGGATAAACCGACGACTGCGCAGGATTGCTCCGTTCAATTCGTGTGACGCATAAAATGCACCTTGTTCCGGCCGTCATCTCCGACAGCCCTATCATGGACTTGCTTATGGCGAACAGCTGGAATTGATTTGATTTCTTGAATCAGAGGTGATTCATGAAGAGGGTAATGCTCCCCATCTAAAACCTTATTGCTCACGCTGTGGATTTCCCATCTTTCGCGAGGGTCGTAATTTACTCTTGCTGTCTAGGCTGCCAGTCGGCCGGAGCAATGATTTTTTGGAACCTCGATAATTCCGCAAACACGACCGACCCGGGAGGTGCTTTCCCTTGGGATTCCATAGCCAAGGTGACAAATAGCACGGCGACCAGTATATCTGGCTCGGCCGTCTACCTTGGAAACGGGTATTTGCTTACAGCAAATCACGTCACATTCAATTCATCGCTCCAATATGTCTCGTTCGACGGCGCCACGGCTTATGCCGTTGACACGAACTTCAAGTCTGGCTCCCGCTTCGCTGGTAAACAGGTCGCCCCTAATGTCGATCTGGCGGTGATCAAACTTACCACAACGCCAATTGGCATTGATGGTGTCTCGCTTTTGACGACGCCGACCGAGCTCATTGCCCCAGCCACTTTAGTCGGGTGGGGAGTGGGAAGAAATCCGTCTGTTGCGCTATCATCACCATCCGTGGCATGGGGTAATTCTACTACTTCGGCTAAGCGCTGGGGCTTGAATGTTCCGAGAACAACCATGAATGTGGCCTACCAAAGTGGGTCCTACCAGGCGATTGTCAGCATTGTCGGTGGGGATGGGAACTCTTTTACCCCCGATGGCTTGGGTAACAGCGAAGCGGCCGCTACGCTGTTTGATTCCGGCGCGGGGTTGTTCCAGTTTCTCGCTGGTAACTGGTGGCTCATTGGCACCGCCACCGCAGTTGAAACTAATGACACCTCGATTTTCGGAAATGACCAATTGAGCGCCCCGCGAGGAGACGTGAATGTCTTTGCGCGAACGTCCACATACAGCTCCCAGATTATGCCACTCATTCCAGAAGCGGATGGGTTTTATTTGCTCGCATTGGTTTTGCTTTATCCAGTCATCGTCCGGATCCTTCGCCGCACAAAGAACCGTAGCCTCTAAAGGCCTTCGCCCGCGACCGAGTCAGTATCTGATGGCGCGGAATCGGGAGGAAACAAA
>Ga0209491_10003302_pt1 | contig 26867 bp, 22 predicted proteins | sample BON02_FD_187213 | JGI IMG/M metagenome (GOLD analysis project Ga0209491, IMG submission 187213) | Freshwater microbial communities from Lake Bonney liftoff mats and glacier meltwater in Antarctica - BON-02 (SPAdes) (version 2) | ecosystem: Environmental > Aquatic > Freshwater > Ice > Glacier...
CCGCCACATTGACTAACCTCGTGGTGTCATACCTTGTTAAAGAACTGTTGTTCCATGAGTAAAATAAATTAGAATCATTGGGCACTTTTAACCGCACGGAATCATAAGTACATATCCGCTTATCGGGTCCCAAATTGGGCGTAGGTATTTTTTGGTAATGCACAAAAACTGTATCGGTGTTGGTACAACCTTCATTGTCTAAAACACGGACACTGACTAAAGTATCTGAAAATGGCTTAATTTTATAGCTTGGGAAAGTATCCTTCGGGTTCAAAAATTTTGGTGCACCCCATTGATATGTAAAACGAGGGTAGCCATTCAGAATTTTTGGAGCAAACCCAATAGAATCGTTCTGACAAACAAAAGTATCTTTCAATGTTAACCTTACTTTTAAAATTGGCGGAACAATAATCGTATCAATATAAAATATGTTGCAGCCATTGGCCGATGATATCAGCAACTCAATTATTTTTTTTCCGCCATCTTGTAATACCAAAGTGTCCGTCTGTTTTCCACTACTTTTCTCTATTTTAATTCTTAAACTATCATAAACTGTCCATAAAAACTTGAGGGCAGGTGCGTTTTGATGTGTTCTTTTATCAAAAAACTTAAAATGCGCCTTGGCAGCATCTACATAATTGGTGTTTGTTTCTGCATGAATAAGGACTTTACCACATGGCAAATTCTGATAATACCTATCAGCAAAAGGTCTAGGTTTAACGGTAACACTCACACCACGTGTGCTAGAGCCATTGTCAGGGCAACTGTTATCGGTCGCAGTAATGGTAAAAGTATAAGGCAGCGTAGAAGCCTGAGCATCTGTGGGTGTCCAACAAAACTTGGCTTTCTGAAGCCTTGCTGAGGTATCAATAGTTTTAAAAGTTGCTCCAGGTATTCCCTTATTCCATGTTAATTTTACCGTGTCTGGCGGAGGTGCTATTGCTGGGGGAGCTGGCACCACAGTTACATCCCTAGTGGAGTATGTTTCACAAATTTGAGTACCTGCACAGACAAAAAGCACAAAATTGGTATCAATGGTGGGCGGATTATTGGCACCACAATTTTTAGCAATCACCTGCATATCCCTTCTGGTTACCCCTATTTTTTTATAAATTCCAGTAGCACTATCTTTTCTAAACTCATTAATTTGAATAACGATAATCCCTGTCCAAGGACAAGTGTTACCCGGTGTAAAAACAATATCCCCATTTAAAGAGTCTAAAAAGAAACCAATGGGCGGATCAGCCTGTGGAATAGCTGTACCAGCAGGTTGTCCAAAAGGATAATAAACTGGAACGGGTTCTTTTGGACTTAGGGGAGAATTATAAGAAGTTAGAGAACCCCCAATTTGATAAGCAGGAGCCATTTGATAGGAAAAAGAATCACCATCCAATAAATCTACAGCACCACTATTAATACGGAATGGTTGGTTACAGCAAGCTATTCCAATAGGGTCGTTGGTGAGTTGTGGTGAGTTGTTGCAAGGTGCCCGACAAGCGTTTATCTCGATAGATGTGTTAAAACTTTGCTGCTGCTGACCGGTAGTTATGGCTGCGGAACGCACATATAAATCTACATCAACCTTAAAATTACAACAACCATTTTTCATGGCCGTGCGCAAATCCAAAGTACCCTCAAAAGTATGTTTTTCAATACCATAGGGATAACTACCATTGCAAGGCTGGGCGCATCTACTTCTATCTGATGGACAAATAGGTGTAATGTCTTTAATGCCAGTTCTAGTCATGGCTAACTTTGGAAGTGAGCACCCATCCCGGCTTGTAACTGAAAGAGATGTAGGAGCGGTTTGAGAGGAATTACAATCCTCACTTGTTCCACATTTCGGGCTCTGTCCAAGCACATAACAACCGTTACAGTCTCTATAAAAATTTACTATAACTTTAACAACACTATCTTTAATGCAGGTATAAGAAATATCACTTCCTATCACATGATCCGCCTTGGTTTGATTTAAAATTGCAAAAGCAAAAATCAACAGAAGTAGTACTCTTTTCATATAAAATTAATATTGCCCTACTGCTAAGACACCATGGGTTTAATAATTGTTGCCCATCACAAAGGTAAATAATTTTTTTTGTTAATAAAAAAGTGTTTATGTTTGCGGCATAAACGGGGTGCTTCAATAAAAGGCTGAGATTATACCCATAAACCAGATCAAGGTAATGCTTGCGTTGGGAAAATTTATCGATTGATAAAGTCTTTTATTGCGCCACTTTTTAATTTTATGACTATGAAAAAAATTAAATTATTGGTTCTCTTATTTTTATTAAATCAGGTTGCCTTTGCACAGACAAACATTACTGGGTTTATTGTTGATGATTATGGCAATCCAATTGTTGACGCACAAATTTTTATTAAAGGTAAAATTGATAGTTTATCAGCAAAAAAAAATGTCAATATGCTTGCAGATGGAAGTTTTTATCTGCGGGTAAACCTACCGGTAACCATTTTAGTTTATGCTGAAGGTTACAAGAATTATGAAGTTAGCATTTCAGATAGCAGTAATCTAAGTATTCAATTAAAATCCATTACAGGGTACAAAAATATAAAATCATTAACCCTAACTTCTGTAAGACAAAATAACTTAGAGAATAACCAATCTAAGCTATCAAAAGCCGAAATTAATAAGCAAAATGGGATTACTGATATTCCTGATCTCCTAAAAATGGAACCTTCCATTATTACTACCAGTGATGCAGGCAATAATGTGGGCTATGCTGGTATAAGGTTGAGAGGAACTGATGCCACAAGAATAAATATTACTGTAAATGGAATTCCAATTAATGATGCCGAAGCACAGGGAGTTTTTTGGGTAAATATGCCCGATTTAACCAGTAGCCTTAACAGTATTCAAATTACCAGAGGACTGGGTGGCTCAAGCAATGGTGCTGCCTCTTTTGGTGGCACAGTTAGTTTAGAAACGGACGACCCTTTTAAAGCAAGCAACAAAGTGGATTTGGCCTATGGGAGTTTTAATACTTACAGAACTAGCGTAAGTGTAAACTCTGGCAACTTAAATTCAAAAAAGGATATAGATGCGGCTGGAGTTGCTGTCGGGGTGCGTGTTTCAAATATTCACAGCGATGGCTATATTGACAGAGGTTCGTCTGATTTGCAATCATACATGATTAATTTAGCCTATGGCTATAAGAATTCAAAACTGCGCTTTGTTCATTTTGCTGGTAAAGAAAAAACTTACCAATCATGGTATGGGTTGGATGAATCTTTGCTTAAAACCAACAGGACTTTTAATGTGGCAGGCGCTTATACCGATAAAAATGGAGCACAACGATTTTATGATAATCAAACAGACAATTATGGCCAATCTTATTATCAGTTGTTTTATGATCAACAATTCTTAAATCAAGAAAATTTAAAAATTAAAGGTTCATTAGGCCTTCATTACACCAAAGGACAAGGCTACTATGAGGAATATAAAGAAAATCAATTGTTGGCTGATTACAATATCAATGATACCAATACCAGTAATTTGGTTAGGCAACTTTGGTTGCTCAATGATTTTATGGGGACAGTTTACAACCTAAGTATCTACAGTAAAGGATATAATTTAATTATCGGGGGGGCTGTCAATACCTATATGGGCAATCATTTTGGCAAAATTATAAGGGCCGATTTTGGGCAAAATATTCCAGAAAATTACCGTTTTTATGATTCAGATGCTCAAAAGAATGAATGGAGCAATTATGTAAAAATTAACAAGTCTCTCTCCAATAACAATGTGGTTTACAATATTTTTGCTGATGCCCAAATAAGAACAATTCATTATTCCGCTTTAGGAAAAGACGACAATCAAACAAACATTAATTTCCAAAAAGACTACGTGTTCTTTAATCCTAAATTGGGTGCTACCAGAACAGCACGAAAAAACCTTGTTTCCAGACAAATAAGTTTGTTTATTGGCAAGGGCAATAGAGAGCCTGCACGTGGAGATTTTTTAAACGGTGGAGCAAGTCCCAAGCCAGAAAAGTTGTACAATTTAGAGTTGGCTTATGCTTTGACCCATAAAAGATGGGCCGTTATGGCTAATTACTATATGATGTATTATCAAGACCAATTGGTTTTAACGGGAGAGTTAGATGCCGTTGGTGCCTCCATCAGAGCAAATGTCAAGGAAAGCTATAGAACTGGTATAGAATTAGTTGGGCAGTACAATTTAACCAAAAAAATAAATATTAATGGCAATCTTACATTAAGTCAAAATAGAATAATGCAATGGCAAGAAACCATTTATGATTATGATACTTATCAAGACAGCATGATTGTTAGAAATAATCAACCCATCGCCTATAGTCCTAATCTAATTGCCGGGATAAGTATTGCCTACAAAATAACTACTAAAACGGACATTTTAATTCAAAATAAAACAGTTGGACGACAATTCTTGGACAATACAGGGATTAAAGAAAAATCTTTGAATGGTTATAATTTTACCAATATCATTGTTACCCATCAAGTAAATTTGGCAAGAAGTAAAGAGGCATTTTTACCCCTAGGTGTTAGTTTATTTTTAAATAATATTACCAATGCATTGTATGAAAATAACGGCTATGCCTACAGTTTTTTAAGCAGTGGAAGTTATTTGAATGCAAGGGTTGTTTATCCTCAAGCTGGCTTTAATTTAGGCATAAAATTATCTATGATTTTTTAGAATAATCCTGTTTAAAAAAACAAAGAATACCAATCGCAGCAAAAAAACCAAAGCATTTGATTAAAAAAACAGTAATTTTGTATTTTAATTCTATTTTATGCAAGACGACCCATCGGTCACATATTTGATTATTATATTTATTAGTTTGATTTTTTCAGCTTTTTTCTCTGGAATGGAAATCGCTTTTATATCTGCTAATAAACTTCGTATTGAATTAAACAATAAGACAGGTTCCAAAAAAGGACAGTTACTATCTGCTTATGTAAAAAATCCTTCAAAATTTTTAAGTACCATATTGGTAGGAAACAACATTGCCATTGTTGTGTATGGTATCTTTATTGGTATGTTGCTAGAGCCTAGATTTTCTCAACTTTTCAATCATCAATATGAGGCTTTGCAGCTTTTAATTATTACCATAATTTCTACCATTATAGTTTTAATTACTGCAGAGTATATCCCTAAAGTTTTGTTTAGAATTAACCCTGATTATATTCTGAGTACCCTTATTTATCCCTTCCAGTTTTTTTATTATGCCTTGTTACCATTGTCCTGGTTTATCGAGAAAATAAGTCGCTTTGTGATTGAGAAAATATTAAAAAAAGATACTCAGCCAACAGATTATGTATTTTCAAAAACGGATTTGGATTACTTTGTAAGCGCAGGTGAACAATCTAATAATGAAGACGAGCATGAAATTGATACCACCATGTTTAAAAATGCGCTGGGTTTTGGACATTTACAAGTGAGAGATTGTATGCAGCCCAGAACAGAAATTGTGGCGGTGGATGAGCATGACGATATTGAAACATTGCGAACAACTTTCTTAGAAAATGGGCTTTCTAAAATTGTAATTTACAGAGAGGATGTTGACAATATTATTGGCTATGTACATCAAATAGAAATGTTTAAAAACCCCAAAGACATTCAATCTGTTTTAATTCCTATTCCGGTAACCAATGAGTCTAAATTAGCGAGTGCCTTGCTAAAAGAGTTGATTGCTAAAAGAAAAAGTATAGCCTTGGTAGTAGATGAGTTTGGCGTAACGGCCGGTATAATTACCATTGAGGACATTTTAGAAGAGATTTTCGGTGAAATTGATGATGAATATGACTTGGATGACCAAAAGGAAACTGAGGTAAGCCAAGACCATTATATTTTTAGTGCTCGTCATGAAATTGATTATTTGAATGAAGAATACAGTTTGCAAATACCCTTAGGAGATTACGAAACCTTGGGGGGGTATGTAATTGATTTATTAGGAGAAATACCGACCGAGGGCAATAAAGTAAAGGACAATGATTGGGAATATACCATCACTAAGGTTGATAAGGTAAAAGTGCTAGAAATAGAAATGAAAAAGCATGAAGAAGAGTAGAGATATTTTGCCTAACCCTTCGAGAGTTCTAAACCCTCGAAGGGTTGAACTGTCTTTTATAGTCAAGTTTTTCTTCTGTATTCCACCATTAACCTTCTCAAAAATAATCACATATACACTAATACATAACAATAATGTTTAATTTATTTTCAAAAAAAGACCCTAAAAAAGCACTTCAAAAAGAGTATGAAAAACTATTGAAAAAAAGCTTTGATTTAAGTACAGTTAACAGAGCAGAAAGTGATAAAGTAAGGGCAGAAGCTGAAGCCATTGCCGATCAAATAGCGAAATTGTAATCCATACAACCGCTCGATGGTTTAAAATCCTCGAAGGGTTAGTGTCAAGATGTAATCCTAATTTTTAAGCCTTTAGCTTAAATGCCTTTTTTACTTGAGGTACGTAATCAAGCTTTTCCCAGGTGAACAGCTCTACTTCATGTTTTATTGTTTTACCATCTGGTGTGGTAAAGGTTTTTGTTACTGTTTCATTTTTTCTGCCCATGTGTCCATAAGCTGCTGTTTCTGAATAGATAGGATTTCTCAATTTCAATCTTTTTTCTATAAAGTAAGGGCGCATATCAAAAATTTCTTCTACTATTTTGCCAATTTCACCATCGGTCATATTTACATTGGCAGTGCTATAAGTATTTACATAGATACTGGTTGGTTTGGCTACACCAATGGCATAACTTACCTGCACCAATACCTCTTTACACAAACCAGCTGCTACCAAATTTTTGGCAATGTGCCGTGTTGCATAAGCTGCACTTCTATCCACTTTGCTAGGATCTTTGCCACTAAATGCACCACCACCATGGGCTCCTTTTCCGCCATAGGTATCCACAATTATTTTTCTACCTGTTAAGCCTGTATCGCCATGGGGTCCTCCAATTACAAAAACGCCCGTAGGGTTGATGTGATACGTAATTTTGTTATTAAAAAGTGCTTGAATGTGTTTTGGCAATTGTTTTTTTACCCGAGGTATCAGTATATCAATCAAATCCGATTTAATGGTTTTAAGCATTTCATCTTCTGCTTTTTTCTTATCTGATTTAGAAGCAGTTTTAGGCTTAATAAAATCATCGTGCTGTGTTGAAATTACAATAGTATCAATACGCACAGGATTATTTGCATCATCATATTCTAATGTTACCTGACTTTTAGCATCGGGTCTTAGGTATTTAATTTTTTTATCTTCTCTTCTTATAACGGCAAGCTCTTCCAATAATTTATGCGATAAATCTAGCGCTAAAGGCATGTAATTACTGGTTTCATCCGTGGCATAGCCAAACATCATTCCTTGATCTCCAGCTCCTTGATCTTCTTTATTTTTCTTGTCTACCCCTTGATTAATATCTGGGCTTTGCTCATGAATTGCAGAAAAAACACCGCAAGAATTTGCTTCAAACATGTATTCAGATTTGGTGTATCCAATTTTCTTAATTACATCTCTGGCAATGGTTTGCACGTCTAAATATGCTTTAGATTTAACCTCTCCAGCCAATACAACTTGACCCGTAGTAACCAGCGTTTCACAAGCTACTTTGCTTTCTTTGTCAAAAGCTAAAAAATTATCAATCAGTGCATCACTAATTTGATCTGCAACTTTGTCTGGGTGTCCTTCAGAAACCGATTCGGAGGTAAATAGGTATGGCATAAGATGCGCAAAAATAAGGTTATCAATTTTAAAAACAATGCAAAGTTTTTAAAAGAAATGTTGAGGTTTGTGTTTCTTTTAGCTTTTTGCGCTTCAGTTTGGAAAACTTGAAGCCGGTTATGCTGCTGCGAGGTGAAAAACATCACGCAGGGTAAAGGTTGATTACAAACTCTTGAAATTAAATGAGTACAAATACTTATTAGACATTACAGAAAAAACTGATGCATCGTATATTCTTCGTGTAAACGAAGAGGTGTTTAAAATCTTAAAACAAGATTAAATCAGTTAAATGAAACTATTACAAAGAATTACCAAACGTAATATATTTCTACTCTACCCAAGCAGGTAATGAAAACCTAACAAATAAAATGGTGGTAAGTCACTAAGTGAAAACTTAGTTCATTGCGTTTACGTTCATCTTATTTGTCTTTTTTAAACGAATAAGCCATAGCGCCATTACACCACTTATAGTAAACATTATTGGCATCAACCAACTTGAAATAGCGATGTCGTTAAAAATAAAAACGGCTGCTAACGAAAGCATAGCTAGTCTTAAAGCGTCAATGTATGCAGAAGGTTTTCGTTGCTCAATAACTTGCCCAAGAGAAAATACCGAAAGGAGTATTATGGCAACAACGGCTAAAACGTAAGGGTTCTCTAGCACCCCAATAAGAGTGGTATTTTTATTTCCAATGCCTTTTAGCATCCCGATAAAAATCCCAAAAGTAATGAGGATGTTAATGAGGATATACGCACCTAATTCTTTATCTACTTTAATTTGATGGTGAATGCGATTGCCATTTTCGTCTACTTTAAATTCATTGGGTAAATGCGGTACATCGTCTGGAGTCCATGCTGGGCCTTTTACAAATACCTTCACTTTGTTTTTCCATGATTTGGTTCGACTCGCTCTTGTAAATAAATTTTTCCAATAGAAAAACTGAGCGTTAAAAGCATTTCCACTTTCAAATCCAGCTGTTGTACCATACTCAGGTTCTTCTTCTTCTGGCGTGAACGTTCCAAATAATTTATCCCAAAAAATAAAAATATGACCGTAGTTGTGGTCCTTGTATTTTTCATTTCTTCCGTGGTGAACTCTATGGTGAGAAGGTGTAGTCATGAAGATTTCTAAAAAGCCTAATTTGCCAATTAATCGAGAATGCGTGAATAGTTGGTATAAACCTAAAGTTACGCCACAAAGTAAAATAGTATAAGCATCAAATCCCATAATAGGCATAAGAATAAAAAAAGCAGAGCGATTAATAACGGCAAAGAATGAAACTCTAAAAACAGTAGTTAAATTTAGTTCTTCACTTTGGTGATGTACAATGTGTGCAGCCCATAAGAAGTTTATTTCGTGGCTTAAGCGGTGGTGCCAATACGCTAAAAAATCAAAAATAAGTATGGCCGCAATTCCTGTAAATACATTTACAGGAATTTGATAAGGCGCAATGTTTTCGTAAATGTAATTAGTAGCAATTAAGAATAAAATAGCGTAGAAAAAATTAAAGGTACGTTCCAACATACCGCAAGATAAATTCACAATAGAATCTGATAACGTGTATAGTTTAATGTTCTTACGCTTAGCGATTATGGTTTCCGCAATTATGATAAAAACGACCACAATGGCGCTAATCGTAATGATGAGGGTAAGTCCATTCATTCGTTCAATATTTATAACAAAAAAATTAGGAAATAGTTTTGATTTACTGGGAGGAGACTATTTTTTTATTGACTCGTTTTTGTGTGTTGAAAGCTCAAAAGCCTCGCCAAACATGAGAAATATAAATAATGCGATGAGAACATGACTTCTGTCATGGTGATTCATCCACTTACTTATGCCAATCTGTTGATTATACATTAAACCTGGAATTATGCCATCTGTAATTCAAAAATTGTAGCGGAAGTGCTATCCCAATTACATCAAAAGCTGAATTCAACTGAACCAACTTAAAACTGTCAATAGAAGGATTGATGATTAGAGATACAAATAGGACGAATTTAATTACGATAATAGTTTTAAAAAGACCAATATTTCATTCCTAACTGTATTTTCTGTTGTTAATTTTACGCCCCCAGACAAGAAAGAACAAAAGTAACCAATATGTTTGGTTTTTCTCTTGCACTTTAGCATTTACTGCCCAAACGGCATCCATCGTATTCCTAAAAATATCTCTCGCCCTCTTACTGGACCCCAAATAAAAGAGGTGTCAAAATAAGGGTCAAAAGGGTTTTGGGAATTGATGATAGGATTTTTTTGTCGGTAGTTAAAAACATTTTCAACCCCAGCATAAGCCTCTACCTTTTTCCATTTTCTGGTTAACTGCACATTTAAAGTGCCGAAAGTTTTGGAATAATCATCACGTCTAAATTGCTCCGGATTATTTTCTGTATTGGGCAATCTCATTTTACCATTCAGATGGGCATTCAAATCTGCCTGCCATTTTTTATTCTTAGTTTTGTATGATACAGCCGCCATCAAACGGTGTTTTGAGTTGAAAGGCAATAAAACTTTTTCTTTGTTTATCACTCTGTAAACATCCAAATAATTATAGGTCAACTTAAATTCTAAATTGTTTTTGTACGAAGTTACTACATCAAACTGAAAGCCATTAGAAACAGAAGTACCTGTGAAATTTTGAATAATCGCCAACTTCGCATCGCTATCATAATCAGGAAAAAATTGATTTTGAAACCTTGTTTGGTAGAAATCTGTGGTAAAATAACCTTGAAACCAACCTTTTTTAAAGTTCTGAACCCAATTAACACCCATATTCACTGATTTTTCAGGTTGCAATGTTTCCTTGAAAATAATATCTCTTGTGCTTACGAGCAGTCCAATATTTTCGGCAAACATATTGACCGTGCGCCAACCCGTTCCGACAGAAAAACGCAGTGTTGATTTTTCTGTTGCCTCATACTTTAGCATCGCTCTTGGGGTCATTTGTAGCCCAAATTGATTGTGATAATCTGCTCTAGCTCCTGCTATAAATTGATAGATGCCGCCACGCCAATTCCATATATTTTCAGCAAATGCACCCAAAACTTTTTCGTCTTTCAGGTATTTCCCATCGTAGTTTCTCAGTTTGCTCGTATCCGTAAAGGCAATGTTTTCTTCAATTTGTAAATTCCTAAAACTCAAACCGGCTTTCAAATTGTTATCTCCCTGTTTCCAATCTCTATCGTATTGTGCATTGGCGTAAAATTGCTTTTGTTGAGCATTGTATTGCACTGGACCAAAATAGGAGTTTTGGTCATGATAAATGCCAGATGTCATCACTTCTATTCGCTCTTTTGAATTCAATAACCATTTAGTTTTAACATACATTTCTGGCTGAACATAATCTACCACTTGTCCGTAAATTTTGCTACTTCCAGCGTCCGTTTTGTCATTAAAGCCTAACTGACCGCCCACACGCTTTTCTTTATTGATTTTAAAACCAATGGTGGCTTGCAATCCTTTTGTTTTGTCCTCGCCATATTGCCACTTGTTGTATAATAAAAGTCTATTGGTTCGGGTAACATCGGTAAAACTGTCATTGTTTCTATCCAACTCTTGCGCTGGATTAACCAATTGAATGGCAGTATAATTATTCCATTTTTTCTTGCGAACGGCATAAGTGGCATTGTATTGATTTTCTCCAAAACTGTTTCCATAAGCATTCAGCAACATTTTTTCTCCCGTAATTCCAGATTTCGGTACTACATTAATTTGTCCTACCATACTCTCATATCCTTGCAGCACAGAGTTTGTCCCTTTGCTTACAAAAATACCAAACACTGCCGGTCCTGGCATTGCAGAAATACCATATGTATAACTCAGTCCCTGTATCATAGGCATTCCGTCCGTCAACACCTGGTTATAAACCCCTGATAGACCCAGTATCCTCAATTCTGCTGAATTAGTTATTACATTGGTGGTAACAGATTTAACCGTTCCTTGGGTTTCAAAACACCCAGCCAAATCACAACAGGCTGCTTTTTTTAATTCTCCATGGGTGATGATTTCTGTTTTTTCTGGTCGTCTGCCAATAAAACTATTAGCAGCATCGCCCTTTATAGAAACTTTATCAATTTCATTGACTGCATTTAAAACAACATTAATCGGCTTGTTGATGTCGCCTATAATTACGGTATCTGTGCTATAGCCATAGGCCTCAATTATAAGATAATCAAACAAGCTGTCGGTAGTAAAACTGAATTTGCCTAGACTATCGGTATAAACTGTTGTTCTGGCCTGTGGCGCTTTTACTTTAGCGCTAAAAATAGTTAAATTGTTGCTGTTGGTGACTTTTCCGGTAACCAACAGCTGCGCATGGACATTCATTGCCATTAGGGCAAGAAGTATCCCAGCCACTGCTCGGGTTACTATGATATGTCTCATATCTAACCTTGTTTTTTAGCCTTATAAACGCGGTCGTCTGGACTCTCACAAGTGCCTGTTCCCTCTATGGCAGCAATAATTTGCTTTTCAGTGAGTTTTCCGGTATCGTATTTTACTGCAATTTTGCCTTCTAGCATCGTTACTTTCTTTACACCACTTAATCTGTATAAAGCGCGTTCTATTAAATTTTGGTCGTTATGACAACCCATGTTGCTAACAGAAAATGTATCTGTTATGGTAGATGCAGCCATGTTTGCAAAGGCTTTATCTTCTATTTTGTATGTATTTGTATTGGTGGCAAAAATGCTGCTACTTGCAATAAGCAACAAGCCCACCATGATATTTTTTAAGTTCATTTTTTTTATTTTTTATTCATTCCTATTTACACTGTGCGTAGCCGAAGTGTTACCTTGAGCCTAGCAAAAATGCTTTACCAATTTTTACTGCAGAATTGGCAAACTGACTTAATTTTAAAGGAATTACCTTTGGTTAAAAAGGTTTTTGCTGTAATAAAACTAAGCCACTTTCGGAGGTTGAAAAATAAATTTTTCTTGTAAAAAAGAATATTGATTAAGATAATGAAAACTAGGGTTTTGAAAGCCAAACAATGGCATAGTTAAACCAGCTGTATAGCTGCTAACAATAAACCCAGCTGAGGCACAACAACCTAAAAATGGAGAGCAAGATTTATCCTCCTGCTGTTCATCATTGTGGTTATCTCCCGCTGTTGTTGCACAACAACTTTCAGTATTTTGCACAACCGTCTTCTCTTGACTATCCAAGCAACAAGGCAGGATGGCAAGTTTTAAAAAGAGCACGGCTAATATGATACTTAGAGTTTTCAGTTATGCAAAGATACAAAATAAAACTATGGGATGCAAAAAAGGGTTGTGTCCCTATTTATAAATACCAATGCGTTGCATCAGTAAATTAAAAAACATTTTCATATTCGAACCTTCTCTTGCATCTGCAGGAGTTCTACTTTTAAAGTTAATTGTTCCATTTTTATCTTTCTCGAATTCTGTATAAAACATAAAAGCCTGTTCTGGATTTTCAACATCAAAACGCGTTCTGCCAAATTTTACTGTATAAAACTGCATGGCACTGTCTCCTTTTGGCAAGATAAAATAATTGCCATCACTAAACCATTCTAAGGTTTCTAAAGCATCACTTTTATAGGCTTGCATCAGTTGCAAGTTTCTAGGATAACCCACCCATTTTATGGGCACCTCAGGTCTTAAAAATGAGTACTCCGCACAATACAATGAATCTTTATTGTAAGCAACGCCACTCCATAAAATGGCATTGAGAATAGTAGGTGTGCTGTTGAGTTCAGTAAAAGCTATTTTATCTCTTTCAAGGGTATTTTTAAATTTTTCGTGTACAGCCCACTTTAGTCCAAAGGTGAGTAACATGTATGCAGAACTGACATAAATGGCTGCACGAAACCAATTTTTTCGCCCCTTTGTTGTCCTTTTAAAAAACATCATAACCATGAGTAAAATTAGAAAAGGTATGGTATACAGGGGGTCAATTACAGAAATATTGTTGAACGCCACTTGGTAACTGGTAAAAGGTAAAAAGAGCCTTGTGCCATAAGTGGTGCAACAATCAAGCAAGGCATGGGTAAAAAAGCCTAAGAACCAAAACCAATACCACCTTTGAAAGGAAATTTCTGCTTTAGACCATTTGGCACTGAGCCAAGCAAAGGGAATGGCTAAAAATATATGCACCACACCACTATGACTATAGCTTCGGTGTATTTTAATTTGAAAAATAGGACTGTCATTGAATAACTTAAGAATAACGTCCAAATCTGGAATGGTGCCTGCAATGGCTCCTAATAGCAAAGCTTTGTTACCAATTTTATTGCCGAGCAGTGCTTCCCCAACGGCAGCACCTAAAACTATTTGTGTCAATGAATCCATGAATTCCTATATCTGCGCGCAAATGTAAATTATAATGTTAAACATTTTTGTTCACGAGGCTGTTCTTAGTTGAAGGAGGCTTAAAATGCTACAAATTATTGCTCGGTAAGTGGAATTCATCCATAAATCAATATTTTCATGTATTTTTGAGCCAATGAAAACAATTTACCTGCACATTTTAGTCTTGTTTTTAACATTTGGTCAAGTATTGAATGCGCAAAAAACCATTTGGCAAGGTTCAAGAGTTACTATCACAAAGGTTGACAATGCGGACTTTACCATGGCAGCAAATCAAGATAGAATCACAGACTCCGTTTGGATTACAAGAAAAGCTACACAATCAATATTTAATATAGCAGTAGAAAGCAAGGCAGATGCCAATAGTCCTGCCAAAACCTTATGGGCTTATGGCGCAACAGATAGAATAGACACCTTAAACTTCAATACATGGAACAATACCCATGGCAATAATCCAACCAGTGCGATTGGAGAAAAAATGGTGCTTTTTATCCCTGCTGATTCGTTGTATATGGATTTTAAACTGCTCTCCTTTACCAGTGGTGGCACTGGTGGTGGATTTTCGTATGAACGCAGTACCCGTTTTCAAGAAAAATCAATAACCCTCCAAGCCTGCAGGCAATACACCTCTCCTAGTGGCAAGTTAATTTCTGAGTCAATTGTGTTTATGGACACATTGTATGGTAATCAGGGAAATGATACCATTTTTACCATCCATGTAACCATTGTGAAGGTTGATGCAGGCTTTACCCAAGTTGGTAATAATTTTAGTGCAAAAACAAGCGGAGCTGCCTACCAATGGTTAGATTGTGGCAATGGATACAAAAAAAATGATGGTGCTACCAATGCTGTTTATGTTGCAACCGCGGTTGGAATATACGCCTTAGAGGTTACCTTAAATGAATGTAAGGATACCTCCGCCTGTTACAATCATGGCAGTTTATCTACAGAAATTCTTAGTGGTCAAAACAAGGTTCACCTTTACCCAAATCCTTTTGAAAAAGATTTTCAAATACAATTAGACAAAGTTTATGAAGAAGTAAATATTGGAATATTTAATGTTCTTGGTGAGCAAATTTCTGCTTTTCGGGTAGCACATAGTTCATACATAAATATTACACCCGACCTTGCAAAAGGGATTTATTTAGTAAGAATAACGATGGGCGGAAATTCACCGTTGACCTATAAATTAATCAAAGAATAACCGCTTTAAAACCTCAATCTTATCACTAAAGTTACGGAAAATACCATCTGCTTTTTTGCTGCTTATTTTTCAAATAATCGCATCCCTGCTTATTTAAAAATTTATTTGACTGAATTGAGTCAATACTGCAAAACAATTGTATTCATCAATAGCTTTGACAATTATTTAGAAAACGACAAAAGTTTTATTGAAGAAAATAAGATTGAACCTATTTTTTTAGAAAATTTAGGCCATGATTTTGGGATGTGGCAGCGCGCCCTTCAGTTATATGATACCAACAATTATGACCATATTCTTTTAGCAAATGATTCTTGTGTTTTATTACAGTCGCTTACTGCTTTTTTTGATTGGCATAAAACCTCCAAACCCAGTTTTGCAGGAATGATAAACTCCTATGAAAATGCCGAGCATATTCAATCCTATTTTACCATTTATAACCAAGAAGCTTTTGCGGTTTTGCAAAAAAGATTTAAAACGGTGGGCCTAGTTAAAGATAAAAGGAAATTGATTAAAAAATATGAAATTGGATTGACCCAAGCCATGCAAAAGGCAAAAGTTAAAACAGAAAGTTTTTTTAAACCCGATAAAAATCAGAAAACCAATCCCTTGTTTCATACCATTCCTCAATTGCTGGAAAGTGGATTTCCTTTTATAAAAAAACAAGTTTTTTTCAATCAATTGGCAGCACATGACCAAGCTGCTTTTGAAGCACAACAAATTAATTTGAGCCCTTCATTTATATTGCCCATCATTCAAAAAAATTGCACTGCCCTACAATGCAATTGGATTGAAATACAACAAGATATTCCACAAACTGATATTAAAAATTGTGATGTGCAATAATTTTAATACTTTTGAAGAAACCCTAACATGTCATCTCATCATTTTGTAAAAGACGGACAAGAGCCAGCACTCATTTTAGCCAATGGTGCGGTTTGTGCACAAAAAATTTTATCTGAGTTATTAGAATGGTGCCCTTTTGTGTTGGTGGTGGATGGCGCATTGCAAACAGCTTTGGATAAGGGAATTGCATTTAATGCCGTTTCTGGAGATTTTGATAGCGAAACCAGTCCTCATCAAAAATTACAACATTTGCCACATGTAGAAATTATTGAAACCCCTGATCAAGACTATACAGACCTGCACAAAGCCGTGATGATTTGCATGGAACGTGGGTATAAAACGGTTCATGTTTTATGGGCTACAGGATTGAGAACAGACCATACCATTGGTAATTTGGATTTGATTGTAAGGCTAAAAGAGGAAGTAAGTCTCTGTTTTTGGGATGATTTTCATAAAATTTACCATGCACCCAATGGTTTTAAAAAATGGTATAAACAAGGCACTGATATTTCGCTTTTACCATGGCCGATGGCTAAAAAGGTAAATGCTAAAAACCTAAAATGGCCTTTAGAAAAAATGGATTTGCGTATGAGTTTTCAATTGAGCACTTGTAACAAAATTGCCCAAAATGGTTTTTTAGAAATTAATTATGAAGAAGGAGATTTATTGATGATGGAGGGTAGTTTTGGGGAGGATTAATTGGGGGAAAGGTATTTAAAGGCCCATTTTTCGTAAAATACTTTAATGCTTACTTCAATTATTATTGATTTTTATTGATTTCGAGTTCAATTTTACTTCTTCAAATTCATCGGAAGACAAAATTTCTTTTAAAGTGTAGGTTAAACCCTGGTCTCCAAATTTTCTTTCGTACTTGCATAAACCCAGCCCTTTGGCGTAATAACTCTTTTGAAGGTAGTTATAATTGAGAGAGTTACTCTTTTTTAATGTGTTATAAACCCTATAATTTAAAGTATCATTAAAAACACAGGTTTCATAGGTGTTCCCCATTAAATAAATTTTACCGTTCCGATAAAAATTTCGGTTTTTTGTTACCGTAGTAAAGTCATGGGTATCAATTGGATTATCATATTGATATTTCCATTGCAACTGCTGGTTACCCCTCAAGTTCCATGAAAAAATTGAACCATCTATTATGTTCGTTTTCGCTTTAAAACCAACAGGTTTTGAAGCGTTAAATACTGAATCAATCTCTGTTTTATACAAATAATTAGAATAGCTTAAAACCTCTGCACCCATATCCGTTATTAACTCCTTAATACTTTCAACGGGAGATAAAAAGCCATTGGTGTCTAGCTGATAAATGTCTGTTATGAGAAAGGTGGAATCTTTTGTTTTTAAGATAGACATGACCCTATATAAATCCTCAAACTTTTGGTTACTGCACGTATAATGATAAACCTGTGGTGTAGTTAATTTTTGAACCGGAAAATAGAAATCCTTGTATTTTAGTGAAGCATCATTAATTTTAATAGCGCTTGTTAAGAACAAAAAAGCAATAAAAGCTAAAATGAATAGTTTGACTGTTTTTTTCATATTGATAGTATGCTAACGGATAGAAATAGATTTTATTTGAAATGGCTGTTAAGGAAACCTATAAATAGCAAGAACTCATTGCAGGATGAATTTTAAAACCGCCAATATCCATGTCTTCAAAGATGTAAAATTATTCTTTATCGAGTCTAACGATGAATATAGTTAGACTCGCTTCTGTAGCTTATCGGTATCACGATGTACATCGTGACGCAGCGCTAACTCTACCGATAGAAATAGGTGAAAGTTTCTATCTCAAAAAAGCATCCCCCTTGCCATATCTAAAAATGACTTTCCGCAATAGAGGCTCTTTTAAATAATACAAATTTCCCGCTCCATAAATATTAAGACCCAAGGCTTTGTCGGCCTGTAAAATACTATTGGACAAACTGTAGTGATAAAAATAAGCATCTGATGAGGTAAAATAAGTTCCATCAAATATGGCAGTTTGCTCTACGGTGCCAGCCAAAATTCCACAACTTCCAACGGCAGTTAGGTTACCTACGTTAGAACACCTAAACGTAAACCAATCACAATTTATCACAAGGTTAATATTGCCTGTTCCGCTGTGGTTAACATTCACCCGGTCTCCTATCAAGGTATCCTTATTGGTAAGTGTGGCAGCACCATTTATTTCAAAATTATCAATGGCAGCACAATGCACTTTGATAGAAAAGCGCTGACCCAATTTGCGAACCCAATTAAATTTATTCTTGTTTTTTAGCACCAAGGTATTGTTTATTACCGCTGTTTCAATTTCGGGAAGCAAGTTTTTACCGGCAGTTATTTCGACATAAAATTGGCTGTCCTGCACCAAAATGATATCGAACTCGTCCCACACTTCTAGATTTCTAAAAGACTCAATTTTTCTGTTGATTTCCGTTTTTTTACCCGTAGTTTTTAAAATACCAGGCGCATTATCTTTGTTGCAAGCCAAAGCAAACAGCATAACCGCAGCCGCTATGTAAACGCTACTTTGCATATATTTGATATCCTAAACCCCATGAAAAGTAATCTGCCACTGCCAAATGTGTTTTCAGTTTGACATATAAATTGAGATAACTGGTGGGATAATACATGAAACCCACCGAAAAATAATACCTGCGTTTTATATTTTGCGGTCTGTAGGTATAAAAACCAATATCAGTAATGGCGCCAAATTTTCCTGCCCTCCATTCATATCCACAGCGCAAGCCATGTTCTAAAACCTGCGCTAAAGCAATGGTATCATATTTTACAGGTTGAAACTTTTGATAGGGATAAGAGCGATCTATAAAAAAATCAGTACCAAACCTTAAAAAATGACCTGCTTTTTGGGCTTTGACATAATCTAAAGACAGTATATAAATACCCACTCGTTTGGGGTCGTCAATATCTATTTGCTTTGTTGCCACCGCAACACTTGCTATCAAACGATATTTGAAAGGAACATCGAATGGAGGTTTTAAATATTTTCCAGCATAAGCTTTTGGCGTGTAATGCAAGCCCAAAGCCAAATGAGGCAAGTTGATTCCTAAATTGGGTTTTTTAACGTTGGCATTGGAAAAATGTGTCATTCCTAATCCTGAATAAAGCGAAAACTGGCTACTGATTTTATAATTATAGCCCAACATCAACTGCATACTGCCGTTTAAATGGGTACCAATTGCTTTGTTCTGAATATTTTTAGGGTAGCTAAAAGGCTTGGTGATGTAGCCTACACCAATACCAAAGCGCAATCGCCATTGATGCCTATTTCGCTTGTACAAATTAGCCTCAAAATGAGGAATAGCGGCAATAACACTGCCATTGATGTTGGGTTTGCCCAACCACATATAAAATGCAGAAACACCAATATTCGCACCCTTAAAAGCTACATTACTGCTATCCAAGGTCCATTGTTTGCAAACCTCAAACCCTGCAACGTGGGCTTCCATATTTTGCATTTGCGCATGATGACTGATAAGATAGCCTCCCAGTAAATTTATACCAACCGTTTTTTGAGCATGGGCATTTTGGTTTAACCCAAGGGTTAAAAACACCATTATTAAACACCTTTTTATAAGCCCGCTCATTGCAGGTACAAATTAATCGAAAAATTGTAGCTTTGTCAATAAACTTATTGTCAAATAAATGCTTGAATTTAAACTCGTAAAAAAAGAGGAAATAGATACTGTCATTCCCTTGGTGGAGCTGCTCCACAATGCACCCACGGCTGATGTTTTGAAAGAACGTTTTGCAGAAATGGTTACCCAAAACTATGAATGTGTAGGCGTTTATTTAGCGCAAAAATTAATTGGCTGTGCGGGATTATGGATTCAAACCAGGCACTATTCGGGCAGATGCTTGGAGCCAGACCATGTTATTGTTCACCCAGATTATCAATCGCAACAGGTTGGAGAAAAACTGGTACAATTCTTTTTTGAATATGCCAAAGCCAAAGGTTGCATCGTTACAGAACTTAATTGCTATATTCCCAACACCAAGGCTCAAGCTTTTTGGGAAAGAATGGGTTACCAAAAAATAGGGTACCATTATATTTTAAGACCCATTACAGCGTAAACAACTATGACAATTGTATTATACCTGACACGTTAAAAATATTACCTTTGCAATCCAATTTAATAAACAATGAAAAGAGACCAAATAGTTTTTGACCTGATACAAGAGGAACTGCAACGCCAAGAAAATGGTATAGAATTAATTGCATCCGAAAATTTTGTTAGTCCTCAAGTTTTAGAGGCAGCAGGAAGTATTTTAACCAACAAATATGCCGAGGGTTTGCCTTTTAAAAGGTATTATGGAGGGTGTGAAGTAGTAGATCAAATAGAGCAATTAGCCATTGATCGATTGAAACAACTTTTTGGAGTGGCTTGGGCAAATGTTCAACCACACAGTGGGTCGCAAGCCAATGCTGCAGTGATGTTGGGTGTTTTAAAACCAGGTGATAAAATATTGGGTTTTGATTTGTCTCATGGTGGTCATTTAACCCATGGTTCGCCTGTTAATTTTTCAGGGCAACTTTATACGCCTTCGTTTTATGGAGTGGATAAAGAAACTGGACTTATCAATTTTGATAAAATTAGAGAAATTGCCATTAAAGAGCAGCCCAAACTGATTATTTGTGGAGCTTCTTCTTATTCAAGAGACTGGGACTACGAAACTTTAAGAAAAATAGCGGATGAAGTAGGCGCTTTGTTATTGGCAGACATTTCTCACCCTTCTGGAATGATTGCAACGGGTTTGCTCAACAATCCAATTCCGCATTGCCATATTATTACCAGCACAACCCACAAAACTTTGCGTGGACCAAGAGGAGGTATTATCATGATGGGCGAAGATTTTGTGAACCCAATGGGTTATAAAAATCTGAAAGGTGAACCGAAAATGATGAGTGCCGTTTTAGATGGTGCCGTATTTCCTGGAACACAAGGAGGCCCTTTAGAACATATTATTGCTGCCAAAGCCATTGCTTTTGGCGAGGCTTTAACGGATGAGTATAAAACCTATATGAAGCAGGTAAAAACCAATGCCAATGTCTTGGCCAATGCCATGGTTGACTTGGGTTATGCCGTTATCAGTGGTGGGACAGACAACCATTTGATGTTGATAGATTTGAGACCCAAGCATCCAGATTTGACGGGGAAATTGGCAGAAAATACTTTGGTTTTATGCGATATTACCATCAATAAAAATGCTGTGCCTTTTGAAACCCGTTCGCCATTTGTAACCTCTGGAATAAGGCTAGGCACCGCTGCCATTACCACCAGAGGACTTACTGAAAGCGAAATGCCAGAAATTGCACAATTAATTGACGAAGCTTTGACAAACCCAACAAACGAAGTGGTGATTGCCAGCGTTAAAGCTAGGGTACACTTACTGATGAAAAAATTTCCGCTGTACCCCAATCTATAAACAATGCGTTATTCAAAAATAGTTTTTACCATCATCTGCGCCCTATTCCTGTTGTTAAATACAAGGGTGCAAGCGCAAGCGGTAAAACCCATTGGTAAAGACTCTTTTCTTGCCATCCTGAATACGCAACATTTAAACCAGCCGATTATCTTTAATTTTTGGGCTACTTGGTGCAAACCTTGTATTGAAGAGCTGCCTTATTTTATGCAGTTAGATTCTGCTTTGGGAAAGGACAGCATCGCTTTGGTATTTTTATCATTTGACAGTCCCTCTAATCCGCAGAAAGTAGAAAAATTTGTGCGCTCTAAAAATATTAAAGGCATTCATTATTTAATCAATGATGTAGATTTGGATGCTTTTATCACGGCTGTTAATCCTGATTGGGAGGGCAATATTCCGTACACTATTCTTTTTAATGCCCATGGTAGAAAAGACCATGGCGCAGCATTTAATAACCTTGCGGAACTTTTAATTTTTATAAAAAACGATGTTAAGAAAAAGTAACGCTTTGATACACGTTTTTCGTAAACTCAAAACGCACTCAGCGAGACGCAAAATGTTTGAAGTCCGAGAACACTAAAAACTAAACACTTAAAAAAACATGAACAACAAAAACATTTTCAGCATTTTAGGAGCAACATTAATCGTATGTTTACTCTTTGCTTTTACCCTTAAAAAAGATGGCTATGAGCCCGGAGACGAGGCCACCGATTTTAAACTAAAAAACATTGACAACAGCATGGTGAGTTTAAAAAACTACAAGGATGCCAAAGGCTTTGTTGTGGTTTTTACGTGCAACCATTGCCCCTTTGCCATTAAATATGAAGACCGATTGAATGCCCTAGATGCCAAGTACAAACAAGTGGGCTACCCTGTTATTGCTATCAACCCTAATGATACGGTGCAGTATCCTGATGATGCTTTTTCTGAAATGAAAGTGCGTGCGCAGGAAAAAGGATTTACTTTTCCTTACTTAATTGACGAAACACAAAAAATTGCCAAGACTTATGGTGCTTTAAAAACCCCACATGTTTATATTTTGCAAAAAGCAGGCAATAAATTGGTGGTAAAATATGTGGGTGCCATTGATGACAACTACGATGACGAAACCAAAGTAACACAAAAATATGCTGCCAACGCCTTGGATGAGTTGATTGCAGGAAAAGAAGTTGCTGTAAAAACAACCAAAGCCATTGGTTGCAGTATTAAATGGAAGAAGGATTAAATTGCTCTGGTTGGTAAAGAAACAACTACCTGAGAGAAAACATTGGTGTAACTATTACAACACTTTTCGAAAATTATACCATTAATAGTTTCTATCTTTGACCGATTAAACAACTAACCACACATGAATTTAAAACGCATTTTTGGAGCCATACTAACCATACTTGGTATTGCTGGACTTATTTATACTGCCATACTGTTTGTAAATTCTCCAAACAATGCTTTAAATATAAAAGCACTCATAACCTATGGCCTACTTGGTTTTGTGTTTTTTATATCTGGTATTGGTTTAGTTAGAACAACAAAGGATGAATAAGGTGTGCCTGGCCTAATCCCTGCGAGGTGTTCCCATTGACTATTTTTATAAAACATCAAGTTGAACAATGCAAAAAGTAGAAGTAGAACTAATCATTATCAAGGTAGCGTCAGACGGACAAGACGCTATTAACATGAAAATTTATAAGAACGGTACAACTTGCAGGTATGGTGTAGGCGGGCTTCCTCAACTTGGAATTGCAGGAATGAGTTTTTTTGACAACTCAGTTTTTTTTGATGCACTAATTGCAAAAGTGCCAGATGAAATATTTGAAAATCCAATATTGTATGACGAAGAAACACCAAATGGTTCTTTAGAATATTCCATTATGTTTTATGGTGTTTCCTCAAATGGTGAAACAGGTGAAAGAGCAAAATGGACTAAATCCAATGGAGTTGTAGTTAAGCAAGATACTCAATCAACATTTAAGCATCCGTTAATGGGATTTTTAGATAGTTTGACTATGGAGGCAATTGAACTTACTAACGAGTGGTATTTTGACATCATCATAAATTCTAAATGGAAAGTATTAAGTTCCACTTTGCCAAAATCAACAATAGTTACTGAGCCCAAGACAGAAAAGGAAATTAATAACGATTACGAGAACTATGTTAATCAAATGATGACAAGTGCAAGACAGTGGAGTATGGCAGACTTCGGAAATAATAAAACCTATGATAAAGCCGAAAAAACTTTAAAAGCTACTATTAAACAAAGTAGCAGTAAATTTAGCATCTATTTTTCAAAAGTTGACGACCCTAATTCAGCAGTAAAGAGAAAATGGTGGCAATTTTGGTAGCCTCCTCCCTGAGAAGTGGCCCGAAGTACTTCGGGAATAACCACGCACTGTGAAAATAAACAAATTCCAAATTTCATGCTATTGTGTATATTTGTGTTGAACTTATTTAGATGAAGAAAATGAAAACATTGATGTTAGGAGTATCCATCCTGTTATTCTCCAGCACTGTTCATTCACAAAACAAAGGATGGTCGATTGGACTCATTGGATCTCCAAATTTTTATTCCATTAAGCCTTAAATCACATAAAAATTTTAATCACTCGTATAAAACTGATATAGGGTTAACTATAGGTTTAGAATCAATATATGCTCCGAACAATAAATTAGGTTTCCACTTCGGGGTCTTCGCCTCACGTCACTATGCACATCGTGATACAACGTGAGCGAGACCCTGAAGTATCCGTATTTTAGAAATAAATTTCTGCATAGTTTGTTAGCCATTTATTTTGTTCGTCTAATTCGTAAAATGCTGCAGAAGAATGCGGGTATTTTATATAACTCTCTGCAAGATTCCATTTCCCTTGGCATGGGTTTTTATGCATATAATCTACCTTAATTTGAAGCATCTCTATGTGGGTTATGTCTTTGCAATCAAAAGAATTGCGGAAAACCACATGTTTTTGACCTTTTTTTCTATCACGCTCCGAAACAGCTGTTTTAAGTTTCTCTAAGGTGTGTGATTGTTTTTTATGCTCTAAGTTTTTAATGATATTATAGGAAATAAAACGTTTTCCATTGGCTACAATTTCATTTATAGATTTGCTAGATTTTTCTGGTAAATGGAGAATCCCGTGGAAGTGATTAGGCATGATTACATATGACAAAATTTTAAAGCCATGCTGATTTAAGTATTCAAACCATTTGTAAAATGCTTTATAAGAAAGTGCATCATCAATTAAGGATAGCCACTCAAAACAGGTGAATGTTATAAAATATTCAGTATTGATGTTAAAGTGTTGGGTTTGTTTAACCACGTATCAAAGATAGGATTTTTTACAAATTTATGATTCTTTTTGTTAAATGCCCTTTGGGGTCTCGCTCACGTTGTATCACGATGTGCATCGTGACGTGAGGCGAAGACCCCAAAGGGGGGCGCCATTTCCCTTGGCATGGGTTTTTATGCATAAAAAAACTTTATTTGCTGCCACAATCCTCCAAACACGTACTATTTGCGTAATAAAATTGGCGCAATTTGGCGCAGGCTGGGTTTACTTGTTTAAATAAAACCATTAGCCTACTTTCGTCTTTGGCTTTAAAACTCATAAACACCATGCTTAAAAGACTATTGTTTTTAGCATTTCTATTCAAACTATTAACCCCGCTATCCTTAGTTGGTCAGTGCACCGCTAGTTTCAGCAATACGGTTAATTACTGCCAAGGAGACTCTATACAGTTTAACTTTACGGGTACCGGTTCTAGTGTAGAATGGAATTTTGGCGACACTTTTTCTGGTATCTACAACCTAGACACCAACAAAATAATAAAACACAAATTTTCTGACACTGGTTTTTATACCATCCAATTAATTGCCAACAATACGGGTTGCGCTGATACGGTTTATAAAACCATAAGAATTGTAAAAAAACCGATTCCCAATTTTACTTGGACCAACCCCTGCTCAGGGCAATTAACCGCTTTTAACAACACCGCCCTCAAAGATGCCGCAGATAGCTTTAAAACTTTTGCTTGGCAATTTGGCGATAGTACTTTTAGTGGTTTGCAAAACCCAGATCATACGTACCAAAGCTATGGCAATAAAACCGTTAAATTTATCATTACCACCATACAAGGCTGTCAAGATTCTATTACAAAAACGGTGAGTGTTAAAGAGCCTTTGCGCTATAGTGCATCTTTAGACTCCGCTTGTCTGTTTTCTAAAGCAACCTTTACCAGCACTTATGGCAGCACGGTTCCCACTGCTTGGCAATGGAATTTTGGCGATGGCGGTAGCGCTAGCGCATCAGAGCCAGATTATGCTTATAGCACCGCGGGCATGTATCATTTTGATTTGACAGTAACCTATGCCGATGGCAGCACCTGCGCAGCCAATTATGACAGCATTTGGATAATGAGCCCTCCTGTTGCCGACTTTAGTATTTTTACAGATACCATACAATGTTTTAAAGGAAACCAAACCTGTATCAGGTTTAATAAAAACCCTCAATCCATTGCTTTTAGAAATATTTTATGGGATGATGGTGGCACCTCTAGCCCCAATGGCAGCGACTCTCAGGTTTGTTATAGTTACAGTAATTACGATGGTGGGGTTTATAGAATTACGCATGAGTTGGTAGATATCTATGGCTGTGCCAATAGGGTAAAAGATAGCACTTACATAAAAATACATAAAGTCCCACGAGGCAAAATAACGCTCAATTATAGCGGAGGTTGTTTCAAAACATTTTTAAATGCCAATAACATTAGCAACATGCAACCGCCTTTGGTTAAAAGATTTATTTGGGATTTTGGCGATGGCAGTTTAGACAGTGTCAATTGGAATGCGGTGTCTCACACCTATATCAACGATGGTAATTTTTCTGTTAAACTTTTTATTGAAGATACCTTTGGTTGCACCGATTTATATACAGACTCTGGCAGCATTCAAAACATCATCTATGTTATAGACCCACAAGTAACACGTTTGCAAAAATGCCGGTTAGATAATAATTTTAAATTTACGCAAACACCAATTCCTAATGGGTTTATTACTTGGTATTTTGGTGATGGCGATAGTGCCAATACCTTTACCGCAACAAAACATTATTGGGATGTTGGTGCTTATACCACTGGCGTAAAATTAAGCAGGCTTGGCTGCGATAGTTTTTTACGATTGGATACCTCCATTATTTACGGACCCCATGCTAATGCCAATATTACAAACCGTTATCAATGTCAAATACAAGACACCGTTTATTTTACAAATACCACAGCTACATATCGAAATAAAACATTGCAAACCAAATGGAATCTTTTTGACCCATTTG
>Ga0209491_10003303_pt1 | contig 26864 bp, 27 predicted proteins | sample BON02_FD_187213 | JGI IMG/M metagenome (GOLD analysis project Ga0209491, IMG submission 187213) | Freshwater microbial communities from Lake Bonney liftoff mats and glacier meltwater in Antarctica - BON-02 (SPAdes) (version 2) | ecosystem: Environmental > Aquatic > Freshwater > Ice > Glacier...
AGCCATTGTCCTGCGCCACTTCGATAATCCGGTCGAGCGAACGGCCCGCGACGCATAATTTACGCCCCGTTGCCTTCGCCACTTCACCCAATGTGTGCAGGCGCGCAACGTTGGAGGCAAATGTGGTGACCATCACCCTGCGCCCTTCATGGCGCTTAACTTCTTCCATCAATCCGCGATAAACTGCGCCTTCGGAACCGCTCGGTTCAGGATTGAATACATTGGTGGAATCGCACACCATCGCCAACACGCCGTCATCGCCGATCTCAGTCAACTCTTCCTGAGTGGTCGGCTCTCCGATGATTGGTTCTTCGTCCAGCTTCCAATCGCCAGTATGGAAAATTCGGCCATACGGCGTATCGATAATCAGACCGTTGCCTTCGGCGATGGAATGCGCGAGCGGAACATAGCTGATGTCGAACGGACCAACTGCGAAGCTGTCGATGCCCTCAACAATGTTCAACTCAATCTCGCCAAGAATCCCGGCTTCTTCAAGCTTACGTCGTATCAGATCGGCGGTGAACGGCGTCGCGTAAAGCGGTACGCCCAGTTCAGCGGCGAAATAGGGGATCGCACCGATATGATCTTCATGACCATGCGTCAGCACGATACCGGCCAGATCCTTCACCCGTTCCTCGATGAATTCAAGATCGGCAAACACCAGATCGACGCCGGGATATTGGTCACCGGAGAAGGTCATGCCCAGATCAACCATCAGCCATTTCCCGTCACACCCATACAGGTTGACGTTCATGCCGATTTCCGCCGAACCACCTAGCGCAAGGAACAGCAGTTCTTTTTCAGGAGTAAAATTCTTCTTCACTTTGACGCCCGTTCTGCCAGAATTGCGAGGCCTTCCAGCGTGAGATCTGAATCCACGCCGTCAAACATTTCCGTATGTTTATCAAACAGGATGGCGAGGCCGCCGGTGGCAACCACCTTGGCAGGCCGACCGATTTCTTCACGCATCTTGGCAATTAATCCTTCCATCATCGCAACATAGCCCCAGAATACTCCGATGAGCATCTGGTCTTCGGTGTTACGTCCGATCACACTATTTGTCCGCGGTGCCTCTATGGCGATCCGTGGTAATTTGGCGGTGGCCGCCACCAATGCATCGAGCGACAGGTTGATTCCCGGCGCGATGATGCCCCCCTTATACGCTCCGGTAAAATCCACCGCATCAAAAGTGGTCGCGGTGCCAAAATCAATGATGATCAAGTCGCCATCATACTTGGCATGGGCCGCAATCGCGTTGAGCGCACGGTCTGCACCCAGCGAACGCGGCTCGTCCACATCCACGGTAATGCCCCAATCGGCCTTACCCTCGCCCGCGATCATCGGGGTAACGCCAAAATATTTCTCGCCCAGAACGGTCAAATTATGGATCGCGCGCGGGACAACGGAACCGATCATGAAGTGCTTCACTTCCTTGCGGTCAATACCCTCCAGAGCCAGCAATTGAGTCAACCAGACGGCATATTCATCGCCCGTCCGCCGCGGATCAGTAGCGATCCGCCAGCGTGTCCGCACTTTTTTCCCGGCGAACAGGGCAAAAACCACATTGGTATTTCCGACATCTGCGACGAGCAGCATAATCTTGTCCTTCAGGCGAGCATAACATCGCCCGCATGGATGGCACGGGTGGCACCATTCTCCAAACGCAGGCGGAGGGAGCCGTCGGGCAGCAGGCCATCGAAAGCCCCGCTGATCACCCCTTCGGACTGTTCGTGAACTGTCAGCGGCGTGCCCTTGGCATGGGCCGCACTTTCCCAGCGATTGATCAGCGGGCCGGTGCCATAAGTGCGCCAGCGCTGCAATTCTTCGGCAAAGTGACCGGCGATGGAAGCGGCAAACATATCGCGGTCCGGCGCCGGGCCAAATTTACTGAGAGCAAGCGTTTCGCGGCCCGGAACCAGCGGCGCGGCGGCCAGATTCACGCCGATGCCAACGATCACGCTGTCCCCTGCCCGTTCGAGCAAAACGCCCGCCAGCTTTGCATTGGCGAACATCAAATCGTTAGGCCATTTGAGACGTAAGGCCACTGGATCGGGGCAATGCGGCAAGACCGCCTGATATGCAGCCAAACCGGCGACTAATGCGAGTGTCGGGGTAATGGGATCACCGGACTGAACATAGACCACCGTCGATCCCATGAAATTGCCGTGCCCATCGAGCCATTCGCGCCCGTGCCGCCCGCGTCCGGCACTCTGCCGGTCGGCAACCAACCAGTGGCCTTCCGCGATCCGCTCACCAGCCTTCAGGCGGGCTGAAAGATCGCCATTGGTTGAGCCGGTTTGGGAAATAGTTTCAATCAAGCGGCGTCGTTCAAACCGCGAAGAACAGGGATTCAGCTGCCCGGTCCGCCAGCGCGCCCAATGGAATGGTCAACAGATAGCCGAGCGGTGATACGATGATCGCTGTCACTGCCAGGACTGCCCAATGGGCCGTGTCATTTTCGCCCGTCACTACATCGGCAGGTTCGTCGAAATACATGATCTTGACGATCTTGAGATAGTAGAACGCACCGATCACACTCGCGGCGATACCGATCGCGGCCAGCACCACCATGTCCGCCTCCACCGCCGCCTGGAAGACCACGAATTTACCCCAGAAACCGAACAGTGGCGGAATGCCGGCCAGGCTGAGCATCATCGCGGCAAGGCACAGCGCCAACATTGGCTTCGCGCGGGAAAGTCCGGCGATATCGGCCATTGTCTCCACCTGATTGCCGTCCTTGTCCCGCATCATCAGCACCGCGACAAAACCGCCGAGCGACATCGCGACATAAATTGCCAGATAGACCAGCATGGCGCTGGCCCCGGCCACGGTCCCGGCGGCAAGTCCGATCAGGATGAAACCGACATTGTTGATCGAGGAATAGGCCAGCAGCCGCTTGATATTGGTCTGGCCAATCGCGCCCAGCGCACCCACTACAATCGAAGCAAGTGCGGCAAAGATGATGATCTGTCGCCATGCATCCGCCTGATTGCCAAATGCATCCAGCGTGATCCGTGCGGTCATCGCAATCGCGGCAACTTTGGGAGCAGTCGCGAAAAAGGTTGTGACCGGCGTTGGTGCGCCTTCGTATACGTCTGGCGTCCACATGTGGAACGGCACCGCGGCGATCTTGAACGCCAGGCCTGCCAGCACGAATATCACACCGAACAAGGCGCCCGTACCCAGCGTCCCTTCGAACGCAGGCCGGATGGCGAGATAGCTGGTGCTGCCGGAGAAGCCGTAAACCAGGCTCATCCCGTAGAGCAAAATCCCGCTGGCGAGTGCGCCCAGAACGAAGTATTTTAGTCCCGCTTCCGCCGACCGATCATCACTGCGAATGAAGGAGGCCAGCACATAAGACGACAGACTGCTAAGCTCGAGCCCGATGTACAGCGTCATCAAATCGGTGGCGGAAACCATCAGACCCATGCCGACCGCGCTAAACACGATCAGTAACGGATATTCCGGTTTGTATTCTTTGCCTTGGTCAAAGAAGCGCGGCGTAACGATAAGGCAGCCGATTGCGGCCAGATAAATCAGCAGTTTCGATACGCTGCCGAATGCATCCATCCGGTACAGCCCGCCAAAGGCGTCACCGCCCAATTCAAAGGCCGGATTGGCGAGAAAATTGACCGTCATCGCACTCGCACCAACCAAAGCGGAAACCGCAAGGATGGTGCACAGCCGCGCAGATTTATCGCCGCCCCATGCTGCGATCAGGGTGATGATCAACCCGATGACGGACAGGAAAATTTCCGGCGCGGTCAGGTAAAGGGAGATGCCGTAATCCATTAGTGCGCTCCCTCAGCGGCTTTTTCTTCATGCGTGCCGCCAACATGCGGCATTTCATTCGCTGCCTCCGCACGCGGGGTGCCGACCACCAATTTGGCGTCGCCTTCCGGAGCCGCACGGGCCAATCTTGCATCCAGCGCGGAGATATCTGCGCGCATTGGGGCCAGGAAGCTTTCGGGGTAGACACCCATCCACAACACTGCTGCGGCAATCGGCCCGAGCATCAGCCATTCGCGCAAATTGATATCCTTCATCGCTGCCGCATCAGCATTTTTCTGCACGCCAAAGGCCACCCGGCGGTAGAGATAAAGCATGTAGCCAGCGCCAAGAATAATCCCGGTGGTGCAGACAAAGGCAACCAGGCTGGAAACCTCGTAAATCCCGATCAGGGAGAGCAATTCACCCACGAAACCGCTTGTCCCTGGCAGCCCGATACTGGCCATTGTGAACAGCAAGAATAGCAGGGCATATTTTGGCATATTGATCGATAGCCCGCCGTACCGGTCGATCTCCCGCGTATGCAGCCGGTCATAGATTACGCCAACACACAGGAACAATGCAGCCGATACGAGGCCGTGGCTGAGCATCACGATCATTGACCCTTCGAGGCCCTTTACATTGAACGAGAACAGCCCGACCGTAACGATCGCCATATGGGCAACCGAGGAATATGCGATCAGCTTCTTCATATCATTCTGCACCAGCGCGATCAGGCTGGTAATCACCACTGCCGCCATCGACAGAATGTAAACAAGCCACGCAAATTGCGCTGACGCCTCAGGGAACATCGGCAGGCTAAAGCGGATAAATCCGTAACCTCCCATTTTGAGCAAAACCCCGGCGAGGATCACCGAACCGGCCGTTGGCGCCTGAACGTGAGCGTCAGGCAGCCAGGTATGCACCGGCCACATCGGCATCTTGACCGCGAAACTGGCGAAGAATGCCAGCCACAGCCAGGTCTGAGCCTCTGGCGCGAAATCGTAATTCATCAGCGTCGGAATGTCGGTCGTGCCCGCCTGGTTCACCATCCACATCATCGCGATCAGCATCAGGACCGAGCCGAGTAGCGTGTAGAGGAAGAATTTATAGCTGGCGTAAATCCGGTTTGTGCCGCCCCAAATACCGATGATCAGATACATCGGGATCAAACCGGCTTCGAAGAAAATATAGAACAGGTAGATATCCTGCGCGGTAAACACGCCGATCATCAGCAGTTCCATGATCAGGAACGCCGCCATATATTCGCCCACCCGCTTGGTGATGGATTCCCAACTGGCCAGAATACAGATTGGCATCAGGAATACTGAAAGCACGATCAGCAGCAATGCGATCCCATCGATCCCCAGCGCGTAATTGAAGCCCGCAAACAGCGCGGCACGCTCGGTAAATTGCCACTGTGCGCCGCCAATGTCGTATTGCGCCCACAGCAGGATGCCGAGCGCCAGATTGATCAACGTGGCACCCAGGGCGATAATCCGCGCGGCTTTCGCCTCGGCAAACAAGCAGGCAATCGCCGCCGCCAAAGGCACCAGCAGCATTACGGAAAGAATTGGGAAACCGCCCATCACATCAGCACCCATGTAACAGCGGCGATCAGCCCGAGCAGCATGATGAGCGCGTAGGAAGTGAGATAACCGGACTGGAGTTTCTTGGCCGCGCCAGTGCCCTTAAGCACCAACCACGCAGCGCCATTGGGCCCAAACCGGTCGATAATGCCCTCGTCACCGATCTTCCACAGTTTACGGCCAAACCAGAACGCCGGACGAACGAAGATGAGGTTATACAGCTCGTCGAAATACCATTTGTTATACAGAAAACTGTGCAAATTGCGGAATTGCTCGACGAATTTGCCCGGGATCGATGTGTCGCGAATATAGGCCATGTAAGCGATAAATAGCCCCAGCAGCATTACGATGCTCGCTGATAATTTCACCAACAGCGGCACCTCGTGCATCGCGTGGATTAAATTCTCATTGTAGAAAATGCTGCCGCCCCAGAATTCCGCACTGTCAAGAAAAGCGTGGCTGAACGCCCAGCCCGCGAACACCGCACCGGTACTCAGCAAGGCTAGTGGAACTAACATCGATGGCGGGCTTTCATGCGGATGATAGCCGCCTGTTGTGTCAGCGCCAGCTTCTTCGGGTGTCTTATGCACGCTATGCTGGATATGCTCGCTCTCGATCCAGCGCGGTTTACCCCAGAAAGTCAGGAACATTAGACGCCAGCTATAGAAACTGGTCAGCAGCGCGGAAAATACGCCAACCCAGAATGCAAATTGGCCCAATTCCGTACCGCGCGCGAAGGCCACCTCAAGAATTGCATCCTTGGAATGGAACCCTGCGAAACCGGCACCAAGCCAATAAATTCCAACGCCGGTGATCGCCAATGTGCCGATCAACATCGCCCAGAAGGTAATCGGAATTTTCTGACGCAATCCGCCGTAATAACGCATGTCTTGCTCGTGATGCATCGCGTGGATCACGGAACCTGCCCCAAGGAACAGCAGCGCTTTGAAGAATGCGTGGGTAAACAGGTGGAACATCGCCGCGCCATACGCACCCACGCCCACAGCGAAGAACATATAACCCAGCTGCGAACAGGTAGAATAGGCGATGACGCGCTTGATGTCCCACTGGGTGGTCGCAACCGTGGCAGCGAACAGACACGTCGCCGCGCCGACAAAGGTCACCATGCCCAGCGCAATGGGCGCAGTTTCGAACATCGGGGACAGGCGGCAAACCATGAACACACCGGCAGTGACCATGGTGGCCGCATGGATCAGCGCGGAGACCGGTGTCGGGCCCTCCATCGCGTCCGGCAGCCAAGTATGCAGGCCGAGTTGCGCGGATTTGCCCATCGCGCCGATGAACAGCAGGATGCACAGAATATCCATTGTGTGCATCCGGTAGCCAAGGAAACCGATGGTTGCCCCGCTCATCGAAGGCGCAGCGGCGAGAATTTCCGGGATCGACACAGTGCCGAACACCAGGAACGTGCCGAAAATACCGAGCATAAAGCCCATGTCGCCCACACGGTTAACCACGAAGGCCTTGATCGCAGCGGCGTTGGCTGTGGGTTTACGGAACCAGAAACCGATCAGCAGGTATGACGCGAGGCCAACCCCTTCCCAACCGAAGAACATCTGGATCAGATTATCGGCAGTTACCAGCATCAACATGGCGAAGGTAAACAGGCTCAGATATGCGAAGAAACGCGGCTGATCCGGGTCTTCATCCATATAACCCCAGCTGTACAGATGGACGAGCGCTGAAACGCTGTTGATCACCACCAGCATCACTGCCGTCAATGCATCAACCCGCAGCGCCCAGTCGAAACTGAGATCGCCTGATTGCACCCATTGCAGCACCGGCACGACTGTGGCCGTCGCGTCCCCGGCCACGAAGCTGAGGAAGATCGGCCAACTCAGCGCGCAGGATACGAACAGCGCGCCAGTGGTAATGACCTTGACGGCGGTATTACCAAGCGCGCGATTACCCAGCCCGCCGACGATGGCCGCGAGCAAGGGCAGGAAGACGATGATCAGGATGAATGCCGGGTTCACTGTGATTTAACCCTTCATCCGGTTGACATCATCAACCGCAATCGTGCCGCGTCCGCGGAAATAGATGACCAGAATGGCCAGACCAATGGCTGCCTCGCCCGCTGCAACAGTCAGCACGAACATCGCAAACACTTGGCCCGTCAAATCGCCCAGAAACGCACTGAATGCGACCAGATTGATATTTACCGACAGCAGGATCAACTCAATCGCCATCAGGATGACAATGATGTTCTTGCGGTTGAGGAAAATGCCCAGCACGCCAAGCACGAACAGGGTCGCACTGACGACGATGTAATGTTCAATACCAATCACGTGCGAAGCACTCCTATGATCCGCTCGTCCTGAGCCTGTCGAAGGGTCATAGCTGAACCCCCTTACCCACTTCGGGGCTCGCATTAATTGTCGCGTCTTGCGGACGGCGGCGGTTCTGCTTGCCAATGTCCTGATGGCCGCGGTGCGGGCCGCTTTGGCGCTCACGATTGGTCAGCACAATTGCGCCGACCATGGCAACGAGCAAGATCAGCCCGGCGCCCTCGAACAGGAAGATGTAATCATTATACATCAGCGCACCGATATTCGCGGTGTTGCCTTCACCCACCAGCGGCGCGGCACTGCCATCGGGCGTTCCCAATTCCAGCGCGCCCGCACGGTAAGCACCGATCCCCAGGATCAATTCCGCCAGCAGCACCAGCGCAATCGCGATCCCGAGCGGGAAATTCTTCATGAAACCGGCGCGCATTTCAGCAAAATCAATATTGAGCATCATGACGACAAACAGGAACAGCACCGCCACCGCGCCGACATAAACGATCACCAGCAGCATCGCGATAAACTCCGCGCCCACCAGTACCATCAGGCCCGCCGCATTGAAGAATGACACGATCAGCCACAGCACAGAATGCACCGGATTGCGCGACATGATCGTCAACGTACCGGCGGCAATCAAAAGTACCGCGAAGAGATAAAAGGCGAAAGTCTGGATCATATCTGCCCGATCCCGTTCGTTCCAAGCGATACAAAACTCCGTTCGCTTCGAGCGAAGTCGAGAAGCCTGGAGTCATGTGTCTCGACTTCGCTCGACACGAACGGATAAATAATGCCCCTCTTGGTCACGTCACAGCCCCTAGCGATACGGTGCATCGGCTTCAAGGTTTGCGGCAATTGCCCGCTCCCACTTGTCCCCGTTGGCGAGTAGTTTATTCTTGTCATAGAGCAGTTCTTCGCGCGTTTCGGTCGCATATTCGAAGTTCGGCCCCTCGACCACAGCATCTACCGGGCAAGCTTCCTGACAGAAACCGCAATAGATGCATTTGGTCATGTCGATATCATATCGCGTCGTCCGGCGGCTGCCATCCTCGCGCGGTTCGCTCTCGATGGTGATTGCCTGCGCGGGACATACAGCCTCGCATAATTTGCACGCAATGCAGCGTTCTTCCCCGTTGGGATAGCGGCGCAGGGCATGCTCACCGCGAAAACGCGGGCTCAGCGGATTCTTCTCGAACGGATAGTTGATCGTAACCTTGGGCTTGAAGAAATACTTCAAGGTCAGCGCATGCGCCTTGAGGAGTTCCCACAAGGTGAAGCTCTTGATGAGGTGTGTCAGAGTGCTCATGAATAATGCCCTGTGGCCATCAAATAGCCGCTAATCAAAACAACGAACCCAAGGCTCATCGGCAGGAATACTTTCCACCCCAGACGCATCAGCTGGTCATAGCGGTAACGCGGGACAGTCGCCCAGATCCAGCTGAACAGGAAGAAAAAGAAGAAGGTCTTGGCGAACAGCCAGATCCAGCCCGGCACCAGATATAGCGGCGCCCAATCTACGGGTGGCAACCATCCGCCAAAGAACAGGATCGCGTTGAGCATGCACATCAGCAGGATGTTGGCATATTCACCCAGCCAGAACAGCGCGAAGCTCATCGAGCTATATTCGGTCTGATAACCGGCCACGAGTTCTGATTCCGCCTCGGTCAGATCGAACGGAGCGCGTGCGGTTTCTGCCAGGCTGGAGATAAAAAACAGCACCCACATCGGGAACAGCAGCAGATTAAAGAAATATCCGTTGACAATGCCAAACCCGTGCCCGCGCTGCGCCTCGATAATCCCGTTCAGATTGAACGTGCCAGCATACAATACCACGCACACCAGAATGAACCCGATTGAAACTTCGTAAGAAATCATCTGCGCCGCCGCGCGCATGGCGGAGAAGAACGGATATTTCGAATTGGATGCCCAGCCTGCGATCACTACTCCGTAAACCCCCAGCGAACTGATCGCGAGGACATACAGCAGGCCGACATTGATATCCGCCAGCACCGCGCCCGAATTGAACGGAATCACCGCCCACGCCGCCAATGCCACTGTAAAGGTGATGATCGGCGCCATCAGGAACAGGCCCTTGTTGGCCGCCGTCGGGATGATGGTTTCCTGCAGGAACACCTTCAAGCCATCTGCGAAACTCTGCAGCAAACCAAACGGCCCGACCACATTGGGCCCGCGCCGCAGCATCACGGCTGCCAAAATCTTACGGTCGACATAAATAATCATCGCCACCGCCAGCAGCAGCGGCAAGGTGATCAGCAGAATGCCCGCAATGGTCGCAACGCCCCACGCCCATTCATAGGACAGGCCGAGGGATTGGAAAAATTCAGTCATTCCGCCGCCTCCGCCAGTTCATCGCCGTGTAGCAGTTCAGCCGAGCATTGCTGCATCACCGCACTTGCGCGGGCGATAGGGTTGGTCAGGTAGAAATCCTTGATCGGATAGGCAATCACGCCTTCGGCCTTGGCCTTCGCATCGCCCTTGGGCAGCGCGCCGTAATCCGCCAGACCTTCTTCGCCCAATGCTGGCACAGCCTTGATCATCGCGCTCTGTAATTCGGCAAAGCTGTCGAACCCTACGCTCACGCCCAGCGCATCCGCCAATGCACGCAGGATGGTCCAGTCTTCGCGCGCATCGCCCGGCGCGAACACGGCTTTCTCTGCAAATTGCACGCGGCCTTCGGTGTTTACGTAGGTTCCGTCCTTCTCGGCATAGGACGCAGCAGGCAGAATGATATCCGCCGCATGCGCGCCCTTGTCGCCGTGATGGCCGATATAGACTTTCAGCGCGCCGCCAAAGGCAGAGTAATCCACCTCATCCGCGCCCAGTGACAGCAGCACCTTGGGCTTTGCCGCCGCGATATCGGCGATGCCGCCCGCTTGCGCATAGCCGAGCATCAATCCGCCCATCCGGCTCGCCGCCATGTGGAGCACGTTGAACCCGTTCCAGCCATCTTTGACCAGTTTGAATTTCGCCGCCAATGCCAGCGCCGGGGCAAGTACGCCCTTCGCCAGCGCCGCTCCGCCCAAAATAATCGCCGGACGTTCCGCGCCCTTCAGTGCATCCGACACTGCCTTGGGAAGCTTGCCTAAAACACTGACATCTTCGCCCAGGAAAGTCGCCGGATAGGTCGTTTCCCATTCGGGGCCGACCACGAACACCTTCGCGCCGTTTTTAACCGCTTTGCGAAGCCGCGTGTTCACCAGCGCCGCTTCCCAGCGGATGTGGCTGCCCACGATCAGGATGGCATCAGCGGTTTCAATACCTGCCAGTGTGGAGTTGAAATTCACCGCTGCCAGATTGGACACGTCATAATCCATGCCTGTCTGGCGGCCTTCGAGCAATTTGCTGCCCATCGCGCCGACCAGAGCCTTGGCTGCGAACATCGTTTCGCAATCGACCAGATCGCCAGCAATTGCAGCGATTTTCTTGCCTGGTTTCGCAGCGGCGATGGCCTTGAACGCCTCGTCCCAGCCTGCTTCGGCCAGCTTGCCGTTCTTCCTGATCCACACCTTATCGAGGCGGCGCTTGGTCAGGCCGTCGACCTGATAGCGGCCCTTGTCGGACAGCCATTCCTCGTTCACGTCATCGTTGATCCGCGGCAATGCCCGCATCACTTCGCGGCCCCGGCTGTCGAGCCGGATATTCGCGCCCACCGCATCGGATACATCGATGCTGAGCGTTTTCTTCAATTCCCATGGCCGCGCTTCGAAGGCGTAAGGGCGCGATGTCAAAGCGCCAACCGGACACAGATCAATCACGTTCGCACTCAGTTCGTGCGACGCGGCCTGTTCCAGATAGGTGGTGATCTGCATATCCTCGCCTCGGTACAGCGCGCCGATTTCGTCCACGCCGGCTATCTCTTCGGAGAAACGCACGCAGCGGGTGCAATGGATGCAGCGGGTCATGATCGTCTTGATCAATAGCCCCATGTTCTTTTCGGTCACCGCGCGCTTGTTCTCACGCTCGTAACGCGATCCGCCGCGGCCATAGGCGACCGACTGATCCTGCAAATCGCATTCACCGCCCTGATCACAAATCGGGCAGTCGAGTGGATGGTTGATCAGCAGGAATTCCATCACGCCTTCACGCGCGGTTTTCACCATCTGACTGTCGGTGCGGATTTCCTGACCCTCGGCAGCGGGCAGCGCACAAGAAGCTTGCGGCTTAGGCGGCCCCGGCTTCACTTCGACCAGACACATGCGGCAATTGCCCGCAATACTCAGCCGTTCATGATAGCAGAAACGCGGGATTTCCTTCCCCGCCAGTTCACACGCCTGCAAGACGGTTGCGCCTGCGGGGACTTCGATTTCCTGTCCGTCTACGGTGACTTTAGGCATTATTCTGCAGCCTCAGCGAATTGTGCGTTATGTTCGTGGATGCGCCGTTCCAGCTCGGGGCGGAAGTGTTTAATCAGGCCCTGGATTGGCCACGCGGCCGCATCGCCTAGCGCGCAGATGGTGTGGCCTTCCACCTGCTTCGTAACCTGCTGCAGCATGTCGATTTCCTCGATCGCTGCATCGCCGGTGCGCAGGCGTTCCATCATCCGCCACATCCAACCTGTGCCTTCGCGGCAGGGGGTGCATTGGCCGCATGACTCATGCTTGTAGAAATAGCTGATCCGGCTGATCGCGCGGACGATGTCGGTGGACTTGTCCATCACGATCACCGCTGCGGTGCCGAGACCTGATCCGACAGCTTTCAGCCCGTCAAAATCCATCGGCGCGTCGATAATGTCGCTTGCGGGAACCAGCGGTACCGAAGATCCGCCGGGAATTACCGCCAGCAGATTGTCCCACCCGCCGGTGATGCCGCCGCAATGCTTCTCGATCAGCTCGCGGAAGGGGATGCCCATTTCTTCTTCGACGACGCAGGGTTTTTCCACATGGCCGCTGATCTGGAACAGTTTTGTGCCATGATTGCCTTCATTGCCGAAGCTGGAGAACCATGACGCGCCGCGCCGCAGGATCGTGGGGACTACGGCGATACTCTCGACATTGTTGACCGTTGTGGGGCAGCCATACAGACCCGCGCCTGCCGGGAATGGCGGTTTGAGACGCGGCTGACCCTTTTTGCCCTCCAGGCTCTCGATCATCGCGGTTTCTTCGCCGCAGATGTATGCGCCCGCGCCGCGGTGCATGAAAACGTCGAAATCGTAACCGGAACCGCTGGCATTCTTGCCGATCAGTCCGGCAGCATAGGCCTCGTCAATCGCGGCCTGCAAAGTTTGGGCTTCGCGGATATATTCTCCGCGAATGTAGATATAGGCGGCGCGCGCGCGCATCGCGAAACCGGCAATCAACGCGCCTTCGATCAACTTGTGCGGATCGTGGCGAATGATCTCGCGGTCCTTGCAGGAACCGGGTTCGGATTCGTCGGCATTGATGACCAGGAAGGACGGGCGGCCATCCTTGCTTTCTTTGGGCATGAACGACCATTTGAGGCCGGTGGGGAAACCCGCCCCGCCCCGCCCGCGCAGGCCCGATGCCTTCATCTCGTCGATGATCGCATCATTGCCGCGCGCGATAATGTCTTTGGTATTATTCCAATCGCCGCGTTTTTGCGCAGCGGCCAAGTCCCATGACTGGAAGCCATAGAGATTGGTGAAAATGCGGTCTTTATCTTGGAGGCTCATGCGAAATACCCCTGCGAATAGATGTAGGCCGCGCCGAGCAGCAGCGCGCCAATCGCGGCGAACTTAACCATTCCGGCAATCGCCTTGAAGGCAACAAACCCCAGCAACAGGGCAATGGCAATCGGGGCGTATTCCATCACCAATCCCCCCGGTAATCGTGGTTTTCGGTGACCATTTCTTTCAGCGTGGTCGGCCCGCCGGAAGGTTCGGATGTATGCCGACCCGGCTCCTGAGTGCCTTCTTTCGGTTCTTTGCCTGCCGCCAGCGCATCCAGCACCGCGTCGAGGCGTTCAACCGTCAGATCTTCGTAATTACCATCGTTGATCTGGACCATCGGCGCGGTGGCGCAATTGCCCATGCATTCAACTTCGGTGAGGGTCCACAGCCCGTCTGCCGAGACTGTTCCCTTCTCCATCCCGCGTTTCTTGCAGGCGGAAATAATATCGTCGCTGCCGCGCAGCATGCAGGGCGTGGTGCCGCACACTTGCACGTGGAATTTGCCCACCGGAACAAGGTTATACATGAAATAAAAGGTCGCGACTTCGAGCACGCGGATCACCGGCATATCGAGATATGTCGCGACATATTCAATCACCGGCATGGGCAGCCAGCCCTGTGTATCGGTTTCCGCCCCCACCTGACGCTGCGCCAGATCAAGCAGCGGCATTACCGCCGATTTCTGACGGCCTTCGGGATAAGACGCGATAAACTTGTCGGCCTTCGCGGTGTTGTCCTTCGTGAACACGAAAGACCCCCAACGCGCGCGCAGTTCCAGCGTATCGGGTGCTGTGTGACGATTAGCCATTAGTCAGTCTCATTTGAAGATAGCGGCCCACATAGAGGCCAATGACAGCGGCAAAGGCCGTCGAAAGAATTTCCTTGAGGCTGGACGAGCCATGAAACACCAGCAGATAAGCCGCGACCGCCGAGGCAAATGCAGCAAATGCCGCAATGAAGATAAATATCTCGCGTAGGATCACCGGTCACACTCCCCGAACACGACATCAATCGCGCCCAGAATGGCGGGGGCATCCGGCAGCATGTGGCCCTTGGACATGAAGTCCATTGCCTGCAGGTGCGAGAATGCTGTCGGGCGGATCTTGCAGCGGTACGGTTTGTTTGAACCGTCCGCCACCAGATAGACGCCAAATTCGCCCTTGGGGCTTTCGGTCGCGACGTAAACTTCGCCAGCGGGGACGTGGAAGCCCTCTGTATACAGCTTGAAGTGGTGGATCAGTGCTTCCATCGACTGCTTCATCTCGCCGCGCTTGGGCGGGACGATCTTGCGGTCATCGCTGGCAATCGGGCCTTCGGGCATTTCGGCGATGCACTGCTTGATGATCTTGGCCGATTGATAGACCTCGTTCACCCGGACCATGAAGCGGTCATAGCAATCCGAATTGGTGCCGACGGGAATTTCGAAATCCATCCGGTCATACACGTCATAGGGCTGCGATTTGCGCAGGTCCCACGGTACGCCAGCCGCGCGGATCATCGGGCCGGAGAAGCCCCAGGCAATCGCGTCTTCCTTCGAAACAATCGCAATATCGACGTTGCGCTGTTTGAAAATGCGGTTGTCGATCACCAGGCTCATCGCATCGCCGAACAATTCGGGCAGGCGGTTATCGATCCAGTCACCAATGTCGGTGAGCAATTTCAGCGGCACATCTTGATGCACGCCGCCGGGGCGGAACCACGCCATATGCATTCTTGCCCCAGACGCGCGTTCGAAGAAGTTCATGCAATCTTCGCGCAGTTCGAACACCCACAGATTGGGTGTCATCGCGCCGACATCCATCACATGCGCGCCGATGTTGAGCATGTGGTTGGAAATGCGCGTCAGTTCCGCGAACATCACCCGCAGATATTGCGCGCGCTCAGGAACTTCCAGATTGAGCAGCTTTTCGATCGCCAGAACGTAGGAATGTTCCTGACACAGCGGCGAACAGTAATCGAGCCGGTCAAAATACGGCAGCGCCTGTAGATAAGTCTTATGCTCGATCAGCTTTTCAGTACCGCGATGCAGCAGGCCGACATGCGGATCGATCCGCTCGATAATCTCGCCGTCCAGCTCCATCACCATCCGCAAAACGCCATGCGCGGCAGGATGCTGGGGGCCGAAGTTGATCGTGTAATTGGTAATGACCTCGTCACCGGTGGTGGGCGACTGTTCAAGCTGCATTGTCATGATTTGTCTCCCTTCGGTTTCGTGGCCGCTTTGGTATCAGTGGTCTTGCCCTTGCGAGGTTTGCGCGCGGGGCGATCCTCGGTCGGTTTGGGCGGTTTAGCGGCAGGTTTCTTGCTCGGCTTCTTTGCCGATGGTTTCGCGGCAGCCTTGTTCGCTGCCTTGCCCGCGCCGGTATCGGACGGTTTCTCGGTTACCTTGGGGTCGTCAATCGCCGGTGTATCCGCCTTTTCGTCACCCGGAAGGATATAATCAGCGCCTTCCCAGGGACTCATGAAATCAAACTGGCGCAGATCCTGGGCCAACTCGACCGGTTCGTACACCACCCGCTTTTCTTCCTCGGAATAGCGCAGTTCGGTATAGCCGGTGAGCGGGAAATCCTTGCGGAAGGGATGCCCTTCGAAACCGTAATCGGTCAGGATGCGGCGCAGGTCAGTATTGCCCGCGAACAGCACACCATACATATCGAAAACTTCGCGTTCCAGCCATCCGGCATTGGGCCACAGGGTGGTGATGGTCGGCACCGGAGTTGCTTCGTCGGTACTGATCTTCACCATCACGCGGTGGTTTTTGGTTAGCGACAGCAGCATGTAAACAACTTCGAAGCGTTCCGCCCGCGAGGGGTAATCGGCGCCCGCCATTTCCATCATCTGCTGATATTCGTGATCGTCCCGCAGCAGGCGCAGCGCGTCCTCGATGCTCTCACGTTTGACGGTGAAAATGATCTCGCCATGCTCTTCCGATGCACTGACGAGCATATCGCCCAGCGCAGCTGAAAGCGCATCCTTTACGCCTTCGTTGGAAGTGATTTTCGGGGCGGAGTGGAGAACAGCCATCTTAGCGCTCTATCGTCCCTGAACGGCGGATTTTCCGCTGCAACTGCATCACGCCATACAGCAGTGCCTCCGCTGTTGGCGGGCACCCGGGAATGTAGATATCGACCGGCACAATCCGGTCACAGCCGCGCACCACGGAATAGCTGTAATGGTAATAGCCGCCGCCATTGGCGCAGCTGCCCATCGAAATGACGTATTTGGGTTCCGACATCTGGTCGTAAACCTTGCGCAGCGCCGGGGCCATCTTGTTGCACAAAGTGCCGGCCACGATCATCACATCCGACTGGCGCGGGGATGCGCGTGGAACCACGCCGAACCGCTCCATATCGTATCGCGGCATATTGACGTGGATCATCTCCACCGCGCAGCAAGCGAGGCCGAAAGTCATCCACCACAGGCTGCCGGTGCGTGCCCATTGGAACAAATCTTCGGTGCTGGTGACCAGAAAGCCCTTGTCATTCACTTCCGCCTGCATGGCCTGGAAGTAATCCTGATCAGGGTGAAGCAATTGTCCGGGTTGGGCCGCCGCTGGCAAGATCCCTGTCGGGTTGTTGGCTACTACTCCCAATCTAACGCTCCTTTTTTCCACTCATAGGCAAAGCCGACCGTTAGAATCAGCAGAAAAACCATCATGGATATCCAACCCGCCCAACCGGTGATGCCGAGTGACACCGCCCAAGGGAACAGGAAGGCTGCCTCAAGGTCAAAAATGATGAACAGAATGGCGACCAGATAGAACCGCACGTCAAACTGGCTGCGCGAATCCTCGAACGCGGGAAAGCCGCATTCATATTCGGTCAGCTTGTTGGCTGTCGGGTTATGCGCGCCGGTCAGACGGGAAACGCCCATCGGCAGAAAAACAAATGCCGCAGACAATCCCAGCGCGATGGCCAGAAAGATCAGGATTGGCAAATACTGGCTTAGGTCGATCACTCTAATGCCTCGCTCAAGTGCGCTTCACCTTTAAGGCTGAATCAGCACGAATTAACACTATGCCGCGCCCTAGGCCCCTGCCCCCAATGGTGCAAGGGGGCGCGCCCGCAAAATCCTCACCGATACAGCCAATTCTGATCGTACGAGCGCGAATTGGTTCGTCGCCGTAACGTCAGGCTTTCTTGATTTGGCTCGATAATGCCTTTTCAGTTTTCTTGCCATAGGGCGGTTTGAACCCCGCAAGCCCCGCCACATCGACCTTTGTCTGGGTATAGACCGACCGCGCATGGCTGAACTCCTTAAAGCCTTCCGGACCATGATACGACCCGATCCCAGACGGACCGATCCCGCCAAAAGGCAGGTCTTCCACCGAGATGTGGAAAATCACATCATTGACAGTCACGCCGCCCGAAATCGTCCGCTGCAAAACCTGTTCGCGCTCGCCATTATCTTCGCCGAAATAATACAGTCCCAGCGGACGGTCATTCTGGTTAACGTATTCGATTGCCTCGTCCACCCCGTGATACGTCTTGATCGGCAGGACAGGTCCGAAAATCTCTTCCTGCATCGCGGTCATGTCTTCCGTCACATTGCGCAGGATTGTCAGCGGCATTTTTCGGGAATTGGTGTTTGAGAAATCCTCATTGGCTGGATTTACCTCGATCACCTCAGCACCCTTGGCACGGGCATCTGCAACCATGCCTTGCAAACGGTCGAAATGGCGGTCGGTGACGATGGAGGCGTAGTCATCATTGTCGAGCAAAGTCGGATACATCGCGCTGGCACTGCTGCGCACGGCTTCAACGGCTTCGTCTTCCATATCATGCGGCACAATCATGTAATCGGGCGCAAGGCAGATTTGTCCGGCATTCATCATCTTGCCCATCGCGATTCGCTCGCCCGCCTTGGCGAAATTGGCGCTCCGACCAAGCACAACTGGCGATTTTCCGCCGAGTTCCAGAGTCACCGGAACCAGATTGCGGCCGGCTGCCTCCATCACTTTGCGCCCTGTAGCGGTCGATCCGGTGAACACCAGATGATCAAGTTTCAGCGAGGAGAACGCCTGCGCGACCTCGGGGCTGCCGGTGATCACGGAGACTTCCTCCGGCGCAAAGTACTTTGCCACCAATTCGCGGGTGAGTTCCGAGGTGATTTCGGTGAACTCGCTCGGCTTGATCATCGCACGGTTCCCGGCCGACAGGACCTGCATCAGCGGACCGATCGACAAATTCACCGGGAAATTCCATGGGGACATGATCCCGATTACACCCTTGGGTTCAAACCTCAGCTCTGCCTTTGCGCCCAGCAGTCCGAGCGGGAACTGGACCTTGCGCTTCTCCGGCTTGGCCCATTTGTCCATATGCTTGAGGCAATGTTTTCCGAAATTCACCGTCGACATTATGTCGGTCAACATGCTCATCGGAACGCTGCGGTTGCCGAAATCCGCGCTCATGGCCTTGGCCAGTTCCTCTTTATTGTCGACCAGCAAGGCAATCGCCCGCTTGACCCGGTCACGGCGAATTGCAGCGGCTTCGGGTCGCGCGGCGGTAAAGGAGGCTCTTTGCAGGGCGAGAATTTCTTCCAACTCAGATTGCTTGTTGTCGGCCATCATTCTCTCCATTTGATTCTGGTGCAGTGCAGCACTACATGACCTTTAAGTAGCACATGCTTCAGCAAGAAAGGCAAGCTTCCCTTATGTCCATATTCTCAGCCGCCGATCCCGTCGTTATTCTCTCCTATGCTCGCACCCCGATGGGCAGCATGCAAGGCGCATTGTCTGATGCATCAGCGACCGAATTGGGAGCAACAGCAGTTAAGGCAGCGGTAGAGCGCGCCGGAGTGGCGGGCGCAGATGTGGACCGGATTTACATGGGCTGCGTACTTCCCGCCGGGCTTGGACAGGCCCCTGCCCGTCAAGCCGCCTTGAAAGCAGGCCTGCCCAAATCAGTTGAAGCCACCACGGTCAACAAGGTTTGCGGCTCCGGCATGCAGACCGTCATTATGGGCGCCGAAGCGCTGGCAGCGGGAACTATCGACACGGTAATTGCTGGCGGAATGGAGAGCATGACCAATGCGCCATACCTTCTGAAAAAACACCGTTCCGGCGCGCGGATCGGCCACGATACGGCCTATGATCATATGTTCCTCGACGGGCTGGAAGATGCCTATGAGGAAGGCCGCGCGATGGGAACGTTTGCGCAGGCAACGGCTGACGAATATCAGCTAACCCGCGAAGCGATGGACGATTATTCAATCGAATCCCTGCGCCGCGCCAATGCCGCGATTGCCACCGGCGCGTTTGCCGATGAAATCGTGCCGGTCACCATGGCCACGCGCGGCGGCGATGTGGTGGTCGATACGGACGAAGCGCCTGGGCGCGGCAAGCCGGACAAAATTCCCACCCTGCGTCCAGCCTTTGCCAAGGACGGCACTATTACTGCGGCAACCTCCAGTTCAATTTCGGACGGCGCAGCGGCTATCGTGCTCACTCGGGCGAGTGTTGCGCAGGCCAAGGGCTACAACCCGATTGCCACCATCATCGCCAGCGCTGCCCATGCGCAGGAGCCATCGGAATTCACAGTCGCCCCGGTTGGCGCGATCACCAAGCTGCTGGAAAAAGCTGGCTGGTCAGTGGACGATGTCGACCTGTGGGAAGTCAACGAAGCCTTCGCCTGTGTCGCCATGTTCGCGATGCGCGACATCGGCATCCCGCATGACAAAATCAATGTGAATGGCGGCGGCACCGCGCTGGGTCACCCGATCGGCGCCAGCGGGACGCGGATTCTGGTCACTTTGCTCAACGCATTAAAGCAGCAAGGCAAGAAACGCGGAGTCGCAAGCCTGTGTATTGGCGGCGGCGAAGCAACTGCGATTGCGGTGGAACTGGCTTGATAGTTGGGGTTTCGCCGGAACAAATACCCTGTGGTTAACGAAAATTTGGCATGATCGGGGACTCGTGATAGTTTGCCGCTCCTTATGGAGGGGAAGACACATGAAAAAACTGATTTTGATCGTGGGAACCGTTTCACTTGCTGCCTGCTCGCAAGCTGCACCCGAGGCCGAAGCGCCTGTTGAGGCCGCAGTTGAAGAACCAGCGGCAGAGGTTGGCGGACCCGGCACATACGAAGTCACCTATGAAGATGGCTCCGTAGCGACGATGACGACAACCGCGGAGGGGATATTCTCCGCTACGCAGGGTGACCTTACAACGACAGGCACAACAGTTCGAATGGACAAGAAGGTCTGCTTCGACGCCGAAGGCGATGAAGAAGGCCCGATGTGCTGGACCCCTGGCGAACCAGCGGAAGATGGCAGCTGGGTTTCCACCAGCGATGCCGGCGAATCTGTAACGGTTAAACCAGTCGCCTAATCTGAAGGTATCAAAAATCTAAATCGCCCGTCCGGATTGGGCGGGTATCACCAAAAGAGGGGAATAAAATGAAAAAATTGATTGCATTCGCAAGCGTTGCCGCATTGGCCGCATGTTCACCGGCTGAAACCGAAGCGCCTGCGGTGGAAGAAACCGTTGCTGTTGAAGCAGTGGCAGGTTCGGTTGCGCCAGGTGATTACACTGTCACTTGGGCAGACAGCTCGACCTCAACCTTCACGCTTAATGAAGACGGCACCTATGTTGCCGTTCGCAACGGCGAAACCGTTGAAGGTACCTCGGCAATTGTGGACGGTAAAATCTGCTTCACGGATTCTACCGAAGGTGCCGAAGCAGAATGCTGGACCAACAGTGCAGTTGGCGCAGATGGCGGCTTCACATCGGTTAGCGATGCTGGCGAGAATGTTACGTTGTCAGTTGCGGCACCTGCTGCAGAATAAACTTCTAAACATTATGAAAAGGGCGGCCCGCTGTGGTCGCCCTTTTTTCGTTTGGCAGCCTAGGGTTCGCCCGCGCCCCAGATGCGGCTTGCTTCGATCCACCCGATCCGGCCCGCCACATCGAGTTCGCACCATCCACCATCGCACTTACCAAGTTCACCAACCACCCCGGGTTCTGCGTTCCATTTGAGCGCCCCATTGTCACTAGGGGCATCACGCATCGGGGCAAGCCCGTCGCCGATAACCACAGCGCCGCGTTGCAGGCTGAGGAACTGGCTGGAAACCCACCCTTGCGTTCCTTCGGAATCCTGAATCAGCCGCCACCGGTCGACCACCCGAACAACCTTCACTGGTAAACCTTCGCGCCGATAAACCCAGTCGATCTGGTATTGCATGCTCGGGCCGACGCGCATGTTCAATTCGTCGGTCACAATCGTCGCCCAATACGGCGTCTCACGGTCCTGCGCCGCCACGGGACTGGCCAGAGGGAGAAACAGCAAGGTGATGGCAGTGAGGATTCGCATGATCATCTGTCTTGTATAGAGCCCGCAGCAACTCCCCTTCAAGCACGAAGCGCGCTGCAGCCACCGCTGATTTTGGGATAGGACCAACGCGGATCGCTTGACCCGCCGGGGCAACCCGTCCTAGCGCTTACGAATGCCCCATTCGATACCTTCAGACACCGCAAAACCAGCCAGACGCCGTTCCGGCACACCGCGTGTAACAGTGACCCGCCACCTGATGCCCGCTGTCGAAGCGCGGATGGCTGAACTGTTCAACGCCAAGCTAAACTCCGATGACACCCCACTCACACGCGCAGAATTGGCCGCCGCGATGCAGGATTGCGACGTCTTGGTCCCGACTGTGACCGACCGGATTGATGCTGAATTGATCGAAGGTGCAGGTGATCAATTGGGCCTGATCGCAAGTTTTGGCGCGGGCACAGATCATATCGATCTGGCCGCCGCCAAACGGCGCGGGATTATGGTCACCAATACGCCCGGCGTGTTTACCGACGATACAGCCGATCTGGCGATGGCGCTGATTATCGGCGTGCCGCGCCGCGTGCGCGAGGGGGTTGAACTGGTCCGCCGCGGCGAATGGAGCGGCTGGGCTCCGTCGGGTATGCTGGGGCGCCAATTGGGCGGCAAGGTTTTGGGCATTGTCGGCATGGGCCGCATCGGACAGGCGGTGGCATACCGCGCCCGAGCGTTCGGTCTGACAGTCGCGTACCACAATCGCCACCGCCTGCCGCTATCGTTGGAAACCATGTTCGGCGCGCAGCATGTCGAGCAGCTGGACGATCTGGTCGCGATGTCAGACATACTTACGCTGCATTGCCCTGCAACGGCCGATACCATCGGATCAATTGATGCGCGCCGGATTGGAATGATGAAAGCAGGATCGTGCCTGATCAACACCGCGCGCGGCGATCTGGTCGATCAGGAAGCCTTGATCGCAGCATTGGAAGCGGGCGCATTGGGCGGCGCCGGTCTGGATGTCTATCCAGACGAGCCGAATGTCGACAAACGGCTGCTCGCGCACCCCAATGTCATGACCCTGCCGCATATCGGCAGCGCCACGATGGAAGGGCGCGAGGCGTCGGGCGAGAAAGTTATCGCCAATATCCGGTTCTGGATTGATGGCCACCGTCCGCCCGATCAAGTGCTGGAAGGTCTGGTCTAAGCAGCCCTCGTCAGTCTTTTCGTACCCAGACTTGCGATTGAGGAATGTTCTGGCGTAACAGGCTGGAAAAGTGGCCGATTGCGATAGTTGCAAACGGCGGAGAGGGCATAATGTTTCGTAAGATAAGCGCTGCGGTATTTGCCGCCATGATACCTGCTGCGGCTTCGGCGCAGGATGCTGGCCGGATTGCTGTAAACGATAGCGGCGACACCGCTTGGATTCTCACCGCCTCTGCACTCGTGTTGCTGATGACCCTGCCCGGCCTTGGCCTGTTTTATGGCGGCCTTGTGCGCGGCAAGAACTTCCTGTCCGTGCTGCTGCAAATCGGCGCTGTTGCTGCGGTCGCCTCGGTCCTGTGGATCGTGGTCGGCTATACCCTCGCCTTCGGGCAAGTGACCGATCAAGGTTTCCTTGGCGGCGGACGGGCGTGGATGCTGAACAACCTCGGCAATGTCCGCGAAGGTACGCTAATACCGGAAAGTACATTTGCGCTGTTCCAAATGACCTTTGCGGTCATCACCCCGGCCCTGATGGTCGGCGCATGGGTGGACCGTGCGCGGTTCGCTTGGGTGCTGGGTTTCTGCGCATTGTGGGGCCTGATCGTCTATGCTCCGGTCGCCCATTGGATCTGGGGCGGCGGGTTTATGGCGAGCCAGCTTGGCATGATGGATTTCGCTGGCGGGATTGTGGTTCACACCACCGCAGGCGTTTCCGCGCTGGTAATCGCATTGCTGCTGGGCAAACGGACTGGTTTTCCGCAAAAACTGATGTTGCCCCACGCACCCGCCCTGACGATGGTCGGCGCCGCGATGCTGTGGGTCGGTTGGTTCGGATTTAACGGCGGCAGCGCGCTGTCGGCCACCGATGATGCCTCCGCCGCGATCATCAACACCCATCTCGCGGCTGCCGTGGCATCGCTGACATGGTTGCTGGTGGAGAAATTCACAGTCGGCAAAGCCACCAGCGTTGGCTGGGCCACCGGCGCGATTGCCGGTCTGGCCACGATTACTCCGGCGGCAGGCTATGTCTCGCCCGGTTCGGCGATTGTGCTGGGCGTGATGGCCGCAGTGATCTGTTACGGTGCGATCCAACTGGTCAAAGGCCGCTTCAAAATCGACGATTCGCTCGATGTGTTCGCGGTTCACGGTGTTGGCGGCATTCTCGGCTCGATCATGCTGGCTGTGTTGATTTCAGACTATTTCGGCGGTGTCGGATATTCCGAAGGCATGACCATGGCCAGCCAGCTGGGCGCGCAGATCATCGGCGTAGGCGCAGTGGCCTTGTGGAGCGCAGTAGCTAGCGTAATCCTCGCACTGGCGGTCGGCCTGTTCTTCCCGATGCGGGTCAGCGAAGACGAAGAGCGCGAAGGCCTGGACATCACCAGCCACGGCGAGCGGGCTTGGGAGCTGGATTGAGGGGCGTCGATTTGGTGGTCAGCTGACGTTCCGAATTGATAATGCATTTCGAGAAAGTAGTCTGATTGTCTTGCAGTTTCATGTGACCTATCAGAACAGTCTACTTATCTTTTCGGGGGCCTTATGACTAATTCGAAAATGAAGCTATTCTTGCTCGGCATGGCCGCGACCATGTCATTCTGTCCAGCTCAACAGCTCATGGCCGAACCCACCACTAGCGAGGCAATGCATGTCCCTGCTGATCTTGAGGTTGTAATCTCAGAAAGCCATGAAGCTCTTCTACTAATCTTGAACGGCGATCCATCGGGCTATGCCGCGCTATTTGCGGATCGGGAGGATATAACTCTAGGTAATCCGTTCGGCCCTTTCGGTCGGGGTCGGACTGAAGTGCTAAAGACGCTTAGCAATGCAGCAACCAAATATACGGACGGATCAGTGATCGCAGTAGACCGGATCGCGGTCTATGGTGATGGCAAGTTCGTGTGCTTGGTTGAGATTGAACATGACCGTGCAAAACTCGGAACAAGTACGGAATTTTCTGAGTTCGCCGCCCGTGTAACAAGCTTATACGAAAAGATTGATGGTCGCTGGAAATTGGTTCACCGTCATGCCGATCCCATTACAAACTATCGCCCTGCGGAGTCTATGCTAGGCAAATGAAATGCTATCCACAAAGCCCGAATGCCAAGGTCCGCAGTTCGCCCGCCAGCCCCGCTTAATCCCCCGTCAAAAGCCGGTCGACCAATTCCTTCACCGTCGGGGTGTAATTGTTGGAATAGAACGGATCCTGCTTGAATTTATACGCAGTGTGTCCGGCGAAGGCGAGATTTTGATCTGTGTCGCCGCCGTGCGCGATGTCTTGCAGGGTTTTCTGGATGCAGAAGCTGCGCGGATCGGCCAGGCGGCCGGTGGTGAAATCGTCATGGTCTTTCCATGCCGAGAAACCGCAATGTGACAGGCAGCCCATGCAATCCTTCTGGTCCTTGCGGATGGTATCGCGGCTGCCGGGCGTGACGAATACGATGGTATCATCGGGCGTCTTCAGCGCTTCCGTATGGCCTTCCGCCATCCATGATTGGGCACGTTGGCGGTCTTCCGGTTTGACCCAGAAACTGCGGCCTTTGCCTTCTTCGCTCAGCTGCACGTTCTCTTCGCATTCACCCTTTTTGGTGAAGGGGATCTGCCGTTCGCTGCGATGGATCAAATCATACAGGAAAGGGTTTTTGACGGCGGAGGAATAGAAACCGGTGGGGCTGAATTTGTGCAGCAATACATCGCCGGGTTCGACCGTGCGGAGCATGTCTTTCCAGCCCTGCGGGATGGGGCTTTCCTGCGTCAACAATGGCCGGGTGCCGAACTGGAATGCAATCTGGCCCAGTTCAGGATTGTCGATCCAGTTTTCCCACTCGCGCAGGAACCACACGCCGCCTGCCATCACGATGGCGGTTTCTTCCGACACGCCTTCCTTGCGCATCGTTTCGCGCAATGCGGCAACGCGGGGATAGGGATCTTCTGGTACTTTCGGGTCTTCTGCGTTGGACAAGCCATTGTGTCCGCCAGCCAGCCATGGGTCTTCGTAAACCACCGCGGCCATCAAATGCGGAACCTTGTGATAGGACCGTTTCCACAGCGCCCTAAACGCGCGCGCTGAACTGATAATCGGGAGGTAACAGACGTCATACTTCTCGGCAATTTCCGCGAGTTTGTAGGGCATTCCGGCCCCGCAAGTGACGCCGGTGATCATGCCCTTGGTCTGTTCCAGCACCCCTTCGAGTACTTCCTGCGCGCCGCCCATTTCCCACAAGACATTGATGTTAATCGCGCCCTTGCCGCCGGCAATTTCATGCGCGCGTTTGACCTGTTCGGTCGCGCCGTCGATGGCGTATTTGATCAATTGCTGGTGGCGTTCTGTGCGGGTCAATGCGTCATAGACCTGCGGCACTGTCTTGCCCTCAGCGTCATAGCTATCCGCATTGACTGCGCTGACAGTGGCAATACCGCCAGCTGCGGCCCATGCACCAGAACTGGCGTGATTCGTTGCCGACACGCCCTTGCCGCCTTCGATCAATGGCCAGACTTCGCGCCCGCCATAGATGATGGGGGTTAAACCCTTGAATCCCATTACTTCACAGTCCTGTTATTGCGGTTAGTCGGCCGCATTTTGTGCCCCGCCCGGCGACCCCCGGCATGGTTTGATTTCGTTTGGTTCCGGTCTGGTAGCTGCTGCTTTAAACTGTGCATAGTACCCTGCCAGTTCCGGCGCATCCTTAAAGGCGACCAATTCGAAACCGACCTGTTTAAATTCACATGATAACAACAACGGATCAATGCCGTGCTGATCAGTTGGCCGGTCGATATCCACGACTATCACTTGTCCGCCCTCTCGCAAAGCAGGCCATAGCCGCCACAGAAACGCATAAGGTTCGGTCACTTCGTGATACATATGGACCAGAAATATCCGGTCGAAGCTATTTTCCGGCAGGCGCGGATCATCCGCCTCGCCAGGTTTGATGGAGACATTGTCGAACCGCTCCCGCTCAACACGTCGGGCCAGGCGGTCCAGCGCATCGCGGTCAATATCCTGCGCCAACACCCGGCCAGACGGGCCAACGCGCGGTGCCAGACGAACGGTGTAGTAACCCTCGCCCGCGCCAATATCGGCCACTGTCAT